>Ga0256828_1001655_pt1 | contig 13718 bp, 18 predicted proteins | sample CV88metaG_FD_185993 | JGI IMG/M metagenome (GOLD analysis project Ga0256828, IMG submission 185993) | Hydrothermal vent microbial communities from East Pacific Rise, Pacific Ocean - CV88 | ecosystem: Environmental > Aquatic > Marine > Hydrothermal vents | place: Pacific Ocean: East Pacific Rise... | reverse complement strand
ACACAACGCTATTTTCTTATGAAACTGAATAAAGATGCAAAGATAAATCTTGATACGAAACATCCTGAGTTTATTAATTATAAATTTGTAGATGTTAATGATGTTTTAGGTTTTACAGCACACTTTAAAAAGCCTGTCTATGAGACGGTTATAAATTATTTTAAAAAAGAGGGATTACTATAAGATGTTAATTGTTCAAAAATTTGGTGGAACAAGTGTTGGTGATTTGGAACGTATTCAAAATGTTGCAAATCGTGTAGCAAAAACAAAAGAAGCAGGTAATGATGTTGTTGTTGTCGTTTCAGCTATGAGTGGAGAGACAAACAAACTTGTAGGGTATGCGGAGCACTTCTCTAAAAATCCCGCACGTGCTGAGATGGATATGCTGCTAAGTTCTGGTGAGCGGGTAACGGCTTCACTTCTCTCTATTGCACTACAGGAGATGGGTTTTCAAGCTGAAGCTATGACAGGTCGTAAGGCAGGAATAGTAACAGATAAACATCATACAAAAGCACGTATCGAAGAGATAAATCCTACAACGATGCAAAATGCACTCAAAGAGGGAAAAATCATTGTTGTTGCAGGTTTTCAAGGTGTAAATGAAGATGGTGATGTCACAACACTTGGTCGTGGTGGAAGTGACTTGTCTGCTGTTGCTATTGCAGGCGCATTAAAAGCTGATCTGTGTGAGATATATACCGATGTAACAGGTATCTTTACAACAGACCCTAGAATTGAGCCAAAGGCGAAGAAGTTAGAGAAGATCTCGTATGATGAGATGCTTGAACTCGCTTCACTTGGTGCAAAAGTACTGCAAAACCGTTCAGTTGAACTTGCAAAAAAACTCAATGTAAATCTCGTTACAAGAAGTAGCTTCAGCGATGAAGAGGGAACATTAATTACAAAGGAAGAAAATATTATGGAAAAACCATTAGTTAGCGGAATCGCACTTGATCGTAATCAGGCTCGTATCTCTTTAGCAGGTGTAAAAGATAGACCTGGAATTGCTAGTGATATCTTTAATGCTTTGGCTGATGCTGAGGTAAATGTAGATATGATCATTCAAAACAAAGCTGTTGATGATACAACAAATATTGACTTTACTGTTCCTGTAGGGGATCTGCACGATGCAAAAAAAGTAGTAGATAGTTTTGTTCAAAGTGATGAGATTCAGTCAGACTCATATAATGAAGATATCTGTAAGGTTTCAGTTGTCGGTGTTGGTATGAAGTCTCACGCAGGTGTTGCGGCTAAAGCATTTTCAACAATGGCAAAAGAGAACATTAACATCAATATGATTTCAACTTCAGAGATAAAAGTCTCTATGGTAATTGATGAGAAATATGCAGAGTTGGCAGTTCGTAGCTTACATAACGCATATGAGTTAGATAAGTAGATTTGATGTCATCTGATTTTGCTCAATGGAGTCTGGATGCTATTCGTGCAGAGGGTGGTAGCCTTTCATGGTTGGAAGAGTACCGTTTTGAATGGTCTAAAACAACAGCCTTTGCACTAGAACAGATTCTTAATGGCAAAACAGTTATACTTATTACTGATGAGAGACGTAAATGGTTTGAACACTATATTATTAGCTCTATCAACTCTATCTCTCTTGACAGACCACTTATTCCCATCCTGAGTATTGATAGTATTTACCCTCACTATAATGTTTTGAGTGGTGGAGAGATGATTGATATGGTTGATGATATGATTTCACTCTCGTATAAAGATGATTATTTCTTTTGGTACATAGGTAAAGGTGATGATAAAAGAAGTGATATTGCAAAACGGAAAGATGAGAGCTATTTCTGGATATTTGATGAAGATTTTAATAATGCTTTTACTCTTAAGTCTTATGACCCTGTCTTAGATATCAAACTTCTCCAGCTTTATCGTCTTTTTGATGCATCGCTTAGTGCTGCAATGTTTGGAGAGGTAGATGCAAGGGTATAAGCCTCTACTCAAGGGTCATATCCTTATAACTTCTTCTATTGAAGAAGAGATAGAGAGACTTGAAAATGAGTTGAAGCCTTTTCGTGTTGTCAGTTTTTTTGAAGAGAATTTTAAGATTGAACATGCAAAACTTGTTACGCAAGAGGCATATATTAGTGAATCAGCATGCAAGTATATAATTATAGCAGCTATAGAATTTACAACAGTAGCACAAAACTCTTTACTAAAATTATTGGAAGAACCACCAAATAATATTGAATTTATTATTATTTCTCCAACAAAATCAAATCTTTTGCCAACAGTACGCTCTCGATTACCAATTTTAAAACATACACATAAGCATATAAATGAGAGTTTACAGATTAGTTTGGCAAAATTGGACTATAAAGAGGTTTTTATTTTTTTAAAAGAGCATGCTAGAGTCTCTAAAAATGAAGCAAAGTTATTGGTTGAAGCAATTTTTTATAGAGCATCTGTTGTTGATAAATTGATTTTATCTCAGAGACAGCTTGATAACTTTGACAAAGCTTATAGACTCCTTGATCTCAATGCAAAACCACAGAGTGTTTTTGCAATGTTGTTAATGGGATTTGCCGGAGAGAGAATATGAAAGTAGAACTGCTTTCAAATGAAATAGATATAAAAAGCTATCTGAAAGACCTTGGTGTAGATGGTGGAGGTATTAATATTCTGGCTTCTAAAGCTAAGATACATCTTGTTGCCATTCATGAACTGCCTGTTGGTGCGGCTAATATCTTAAAACAAGATGCTCTTTCCATTGGAGCAGATTTAGCAGTGCCACGTGGAACGGTAATAGCAAAAGAGCCAAAGGTTGATTGTCTTTTAATTGCATCAACTAAAGAGCTCTCCATCTTAGCAAAAAAAGAGTTAGCACAACCCTTTGGACTTAAAGATGTAGCCAGTAAACTGAAGCAAATAGCACAGATTCAAAAACCTACGCACACAAAAATTATGGGTGTTATAAATGCTAATGATGATAGCTTCTTTCATGCAAGTAGATTTAAGAAAAATGATGCAATTAAAAAAATTCAGAAGATGATAGAAGAGGGTGCAGATATTATTGATATAGGAGCTGTCTCTTCCCGTCCAAATGCTCCTGTTGTCTCTGTAGAAGAAGAACTTGCTCGTATTGATGCTATTTTACAGTTGATTAATGAGCAAAAATTATATGAAAAAGCACTCTTTAGTATTGATAGTTATGAGCCAGAAGTTATTAAGAGGGCTATGGATTCTGGCTTTAAAATTATTAATGATATAACTGGTCTAGAAAATGAGAAAGTGTGTCAACTTGCTGCAAATTACTCGGCAACAGTTGTTATTATGCATATGCAGGGAAAACCGCAAACGATGCAAGATAATCCTACATATAGTGATTTACTTGATGATTTATACACTTTTTTTCAAGAGCGTATTGGGAAAGCGGAGTCCTTTGGAATCGAAAATATTATTTTGGATATTGGTATAGGTTTTGGAAAAACCTTAGAGCACAATTTGATGCTTCTTAAACATCTTGAGTATTTTTTAATGTTACAAAAGCCACTTTTGGTAGGTGCTTCTCGCAAATCTTTAATAGATACAATCTTTCCTTCAGTAGTTGATAAGAGATTAGCAGGTACTTTGGCATTGCATCTAGAATCCGTTAAAAATGGAGCTTCCATTGTGCGTGTACATGATGTTTATGAACATGCACAAGCACTAAGTGTACAAGAGGCTCTTAGTAAAATCTAGAGCATTATACCTCTGATAGTAAAGAAAAGCAGTGCTGCAAGTACTGCTGCTGCTGGAACTGTAATAACCCATGCAGCAATAATTTTTTTGATAGCATCACGTTTTACATATTGAACTTTTTGAACTCTTTTTATATGTTTTTTCGCTGATTTTATCAACTTCTCTTCTTTTTCGATAAGTTGATAAAGCTCTACAATTCGTTTATAATCTTTAACATCTTTCTCTTTTTGTGAAGTGAGAGATTTGAGTTCACTTTTGAGTTTGTTGAGTGTATGTTTCTCATCTTCAATAAGCTCTTTATCCTCTTCAATTGTATTTGTAGTCTCTGTCAGATGAAGATATTCACGTAAAAAACCTACGCCAAATACACCACCAATAGCAATATGTGTAGAGCTTACCGGAAGACCAAGTTGTGAAGCGATGATGACTGTGATGGAAGCTGCCATAGCGATAGAAAATGCTCGCACCTGATCAAGTTCTGTAATCTCTGAACCAACAGTTTTGATAAGCTTTGGACCATATAGTGCAAGTCCTATAGCAATACCAAATGCTCCAACGCCCATAACCCATAAGGGGATACTTGCTTTTGAAGAGATACCTCCATTTACTACAGCATCATTAATCGCTGCTAGTGGCCCGATAGCATTTGCAACATCATTTGCACCATGTGCAAAACTTAGAAGAGCTGCTGCAAATATAAGTGGGATTGTAAAGAGAGTATTTACCGCTTCTTTTGAGTTTTTCATCTCACTTTTAGATGCAAGTTTTGCTTTTAAAATAAAATAGACACCTACTCCAATGATAGCTCCAATAATTAATGCTGTCAGAAAAGATGGTTTTTTTGTCATCTCTATAGATACAAGAGGGATAATGTTGAGGATCTCAACAACATGTGGCCAGATTTTTTTAAGCCCTTTTAGGACTAAGTAAGTAACAAATGCCCATGACATTAAAGCTACGAAGATTGGTACATACTGCTTGGCAGCTTTTATCTTGTCTTCTTTGAAAATAATGGATTTTTTAATTGCAAATAAAAAGGCTGCAGCGATGATTCCTCCAAGTACAGGAGAAATGACCCATGAAGCAGCGATTTTAGCCATTGTCCCCCAAGAGACTATGCTAAAACCAGCTGCAGCAATCCCCGCTCCCATAACACCACCAACAATGGAGTGTGTAGTAGAAACAGGTGCTTTCATAGCAGTTGCAAAATTAAGCCAGAGTGCAGCAGCAAGAAGTGCTGCCATCATAGCCCAGATAAATGGGTCGGCATTACCACCAAAAGCAGAGATATCAATAATACCTTTTTTGATTGTTTTGACAACTTCTCCACCGGCGATAAGAGCTCCAGCAGCTTCAAAAATAGCAGCAATGACAATAGCCATTGTCAGCGTCATTGCACGACTACCAACTGCAGGACCAACATTGTTGGCTACATCATTAGCCCCAATATTCATTGCCATATAAGCACCAATAAGGGCTGCAATGGCTAGAAACATATTGTTAGATATACCACCATTGCTTAAAAAAGTGTAGGTAAGTACACCGATCATAAAAAAAAGAGCAAATCCTATACGTGTAAAGTCTGTTCTACTTGTCTTAAGGGCTTCTTTTTCGAGTTTGCTAATTGTTTCTATTTCCATGCCAGCTCCGCATCTTGTAAATTGTTACAAAATTATAGGCTTTTTTTACTTGATATATGCTTTTATTATCTCTTGTCGCTCCAATGGTCTATCACCGCCTGAACGTCCTGTTGTTGCAACATCATTTAATTTCATCACTGTTTGCATAGAGGCTTTATTTGCAACTTTTCCAAAGATTGTATAACCGCCATTTAGCCATGGTGCAGGGGCAGTTGTAATAAAAAATTGACTGCCGTTTGTATTTGGCCCATGATTTGCCATTGCTAGGATTCCTGCTTTATCAAAAACAAGATTTGGTTTAAACTCATCTTTAAACTCTTTATGCCAGATACTTTCACCACCACGACCTGTTTCGGTTGGATCTCCACCTTGGATCATAAAGTTATGGATGATTCTGTGAAAAGCGATACCATTGTAGTAACCATCTTTTACATGAGTAAGAAAATTTTCCACTGCAAGTGGAGCTACATCAGGAAAGAGTTCCAGTTCGATATTGCCCTGGTTTGTCTCTAAAACTACATGTGGATTCTCTTTTGCTAAAAGATTGATATTAAAAACTAAAAGTAGTGCTAAAAATATTTTTTTCATGGATTATTCCTCTTCTTCAAAATTTAAACATACTGAATTTATACAGTATCTAAGTCCTGTTGGTTCTGGCCCATCAGGAAAAACATGGCCAAGGTGTGCATCACAGTTTGAACATCGTACTTCAACACGAATCATACCATGACTTATATCTTTTATCTCCGTTACAGCATCTTCTACCGCTTCATAATAACTAGGCCAACCTGTTCCTGAATCAAATTTTGCACTGGATTCAAAAAGTGGTGCATTACAACAAATACATTTGTAAATACCCTCTGCTTTATTATCATAGTATTTTCCGGAGAATGGTGCTTCTGTCCCATGTTGGCGACAAACATAGTAGGCTTCAGGAGATAGCTGCTCTTGCCATTCTTTATCTGTTTTGGTTACTTTCATACTTTTCCTTTTATAATTTTATAACCTAAGTATAGTTTAGATGTGCTTGTTTTCTTTATAGAAATTTATAGTTATAAAATATTTAATCTTTTAGTTAGGAAGTTTAGGAGAGGAGTATTCTAAAATAGAAAATATCGTCATAAAAATGACGATATTTCAACAATTATTTACCAGCTGCAACGCGATCTTTAAGACCTTTACCAGCTTTAAATTTTGGAACCATTTTATCTTGAGTAGTATACGTTTTATCAGTACCAGGAACTTTACCGCTTTTACCTTTTTGAAGTGCAGCAGTGAAACTACCAAAACCAACTAAAGATACATCCTCTTTTTTAATTAATGCAGTTGTTACTGCGTCCGTGAATGCTTTGATTGCGTTTTCAGCTTCTACTTTAGTTTTGTAGTTACCACATTCTTGTACTAATTCAACGAATTGCGCTTTATTCATAGATTTACCCTTGGATTAAAATTTTCCGAATTAGAATAATTCAGCTATAGATACTTTATAGTTTATTTGCTTAAATTTTTCTTCTTTTTGGCAAATTTTAGTAAAAAATGTGATAATTTTGTTTCTTTTAGTCCATAATTAGCCTGTTTCAAGAGTTTTTTGAAATTTATATGTATGGGCTTTGAAATAACTAAAGTTGATAAATTTTTGATTTTTTCATACCTATTTCTACTTTGAATAGATAAAAATACATCTTCGAGCCCATCCCTCTCTTTTTTTGTTAGCGCACCCATTTTTACTCCTTGAGCTTATTGATTTTTCTTACAGCTCTAATGATCTCATCATCATCTAATTTGCCTAACATTTTCATAACCACGCCTGCAGCTTGTGGTTTGGCACGGCCAAGCTTCCAATCCTGATATGTACGCATAGAAATCCCCAGTTCATTGGCCATATCTTTGAGTGATATCTTTTTACCATTGTTTTGAGACTCTATAGAGTTATGAAGAATATTAAACAGATCATCAATTTGCATAAAGATGATTATACGGTTTATATACTTAAATATACATTTTATTTAATATAAAACATATTATATTGTATTATTTATTGTATATAATGTATTTATTGAACATTAAAATATATTTTATATACTATTAATAGTATATATAACACGGTTTTCCGTATTATATTTATAAAAAAAATTATTCGATTATTAATGAAATTGCAGGAGGTAGAAGTGTGATTTTATCTTCGTGAATCTCGAGATGAAATGGAAGGTAGGCTTTATTATCTGTTTTATAGTGTAGTTCATGTTCATTGTCTATTGTGAAGATAATATGATTCAGACCTCGAAATGGTTGTTCAATGGTAATTGTGGCTGTTTTATATGAATTTTGGATAGATTCTATCTCTTTTTTTAAGGTTTTTATCTTCTCTTTGATGATTTGAACATTTTGTGGTTTAAAGCGTGTGGCCTGTTCTAGCTCATATTTAAGGTCACTGATATCATTTTTTAGAAATTCTATTTTTTTTATTAGTACAGGTACCTCTTTATAATTGATTTTAAAAACATTATCTTCTCCACTAACTAGTCGTATAATTATTGAGTTTGATGCGTATATTTTGAGATTATTCTTTGCATGTCCTATCTCAACATCTTGGGCATAAATATGACCTCCCAATGAAGATTCAACTTTGACTTTTGTTGCATGAACTACACCGCCTTCAAGTAGTCCAATTTCTGCTGCATGACAACGAAGGGTACCTTTGTGTCGGTTGATCTTTGCAAATTTGGCAAACTGCTTTGCGTCCTGATGAGTTGCCCCTTTTATATTGAGTTTGATAGCTTCAAGTCTTGAGTATGCACCGACAAAACCTTCAACATAAATTGATTCAGAGATTAACTCCACACCTTCTCCAATGGAGTCTCGTGTTGTGTCTTGTTGTGTAATGACAATATCTATGTTGTTATCTTCTTCTTCAGAATCAATAATAATATTATTGCGTGAAACTTCGTGGAGTTGTAATTGATTGTCAACAGAGAGGTGAAGTCCATCATAATGGACATAACCTTTATTAATACTAATATATCTCTTGGAATTTTTGTTTTCTTCTATACGAATCGATTTTTCATCTATCTCTAGATGAATATCATCAGAGTTCTGTACATAAATATCATCGATGTTTTTTCCAAAAGCATTAAATCCGTTACGGCCATATATAGGTTTTTTATATTCGATAAGTATCTCATCTTTATCAACTTCTATGACCATTCCATTATGCTCTTTTTCTTGAAACCAAAAGATTACTTTTCCCTCTCTTGATACAATAGGTTCAATCCCTTCAAAGAGAGGTATCTTTACTTTTTTTGTAAATTTACCGGCATAGAGATACTTTATAAAGTTTTTCAGAGTATTTTTCATCGTTTCATCAAAAAGATGAATAAGAATTCCATTATAAGCTTTAATCTTATTTAGCTCTTTATAGAGAACTTTTAGAAGCTCAGCTGCTTTATAGTGTTTATATGGAATTTTGGATTTAGGAGAGAGAATGAGTCTTGGATGTGTTGCATATTTCCCAAAATCTATAGAGTAGAGAAGTTCGATCTCTTGAGACTCTCGTTTCATTGCTGTAATTGTATAGATTTGAGTAAGTTCAATATGTTCATTAAGAATTGTATTTGTATCGAGGTAAGCGTTTAAATGCTCTTTTGTATAGTGCTCAAACTCATGATTTCTATTGTTTTTGAGGAGTGTTTCTATTTTATGGAGTCTAAAATCACACTCTGAAAGTGGAATGAGATTATCTGTTGCATAACGACTAAGAGCTTCTTTAATATGTTTTGTTTTTATAAGCTCTTTTTGAAGCATTGTTTAATACTCTAGCAGATCGCTGTAATCATATTTTGAAAAATTTAAAAAGAGTTTACCATTCTGTTTAATAATACGAATATCTTTATCATAAACTGCTAAAAATCTTTTTTTAATAATTTTTCTTTGATATGGTTCTAGGTCAAGTGTTTTTAGGTACTCTTTTAACTCTACTATTTCATCTTTTTCTTTCTCTTTTTTAAGTGGGATACTCTCCTCTTCAATGGTCTCGACATCATGAACAGTAGGGATTTGTTTTTGTGTAACAAGTTGTCTGTTCATAAGTTCTAAAATATTTTTAAGTTGTTCATCTTTTGTCGCATATACCTGCTCTATTTTACTCATTTCATCACGTAGCATCTGCTCTTTATCATCGATGAGTTTATCTATCTTGGCTTCAAGTTGTATGATTTTTTCTTTAAGTTGTTGGTTCTCTTTTTGATAGAGTGAGAGTACCATTGCTACAGTTGTCTTTGGTTTTTGTGGCATTTGTTTTACCTCTTTTTTCTCTGCTATAAAATCTTTTTCAGTATTTAGAGCATCCTCTTCTACTATAATATAGGTTATATTGTCTTCTATTATCGAGTTGAGCTTTTTTGCTCGAAGCTTGGAGTTTATCATCTCTTTAGACATTTTAAAATGTTTTGAATATTCATCTAAAGTAAATCTCATTTTTTGCTCCTTAACTGCAAGAGAATGTTTTTAATATCTATATTTTGGAGGAGTAATTATACCTGATTTTCTCATCCATACTAAATAACCATGTTTTACTATGCCATGTTTGTCTTTAAAAGTATAAAGATTGGAGCGTTTGAACTCTCTTGCTTTTAAGATCTCTTCATATTCTGTTTTATAGGCAATAAAATTTTTAAAAGATTGATATGCACTGTCTGAGACCATCACTGTAGAGATAGTGAAGTCTTTGAGCTCTAGATAACGGGCACAATCATTTAGTCCATCTCCAATATAGTTGTCTTGTTGCAAAATATCTTTGAATTTACAGACAAGACCGGTATGAACAGCTATTCTAATACCTCGAAAATAAGGAAATTTTTTGGAGATTTGCTCTGAAAAATGGTTAAAACTAAGTCCTAAAATTACGCCATAACCTTTATACCTTGGGTTTAATAGTGAGTAGAAACCATCACCTGTTGAGATAAAGCCTATTATAAACTCTTCAAGTGAGATTTTTGCCGGAGCCAGCATCTTCTCTATGACTTTTCTGTAACTTCTTGTTAGAAAGGAGATGATTTCAAGTTGTTGTTGAGAATCAAGTTTTGAAAAGTCAATGATGTCAATGAGGACAATATCAGTATTTATCTCTTTTTTTCTTATCATCTAATGATTTCTTTATATTTCTGAATATGGACTCATTTTATCATAAAGTTGTTTTAAATGTACTATATAATATAATAAGCCAATTAATTTTTTAGGATGAGTAAAATGAGTAAAGGTATTTTAGATCTTGTAAAACCGGGTGTGCTTTTTGGTGAAGATGTTTTAAAAGTTTATAATCATGCAAAAGAGAATGGTTATGCACTTCCTGCAGTGAATGTAGTCAATACAGAGTCTATTAATGGTGTTTTAGAGGCTGCTGCGAAGGTGAATTCTCCAGTTGTGATCCAGTTTAGTAATGGTGGTGCACAATTTTATGCTGGTAAAGGTCTTAGTAACGAGCATGAGCGTGCAGCAATTTTGGGTGCTGTAAGTGGAGCTATTCATACACATATGATGGCAGAAGCTTATGGAGTTCCTGTTATCTTACATACAGATCATGCAGCAAAAAAACTTCTTCCGTGGATAAATGCACTTCTTGAAGCAGGTGAGAACTACTATAAAACACAAGGTAAACCACTCTTTTCATCACATATGCTTGACCTCTCAGAAGAGCCTTTAGAAGAGAACATTGGTATCTCAAAAGCTTATCTGGAGAGAATGAGTAAAATAGGTATGCATATTGAGATCGAACTTGGTGTAACTGGAGGAGAAGAAGATGGTGTTGATAATACAAACATAGACAATGCACTTCTTTATACACAACCAGAGGAAGTTGCACTTGCATACAAAGAGTTAAAAGAGGTATCTGACAACTTTACAATTGCAGCCTCTTTTGGGAATGTTCATGGTGTCTATAAACCAGGAAATGTACAACTTACTCCAAAGATCCTAGATAATTCTCAAAAGTATATTGAAGAGAAGATGGGTACTGCGGAAAAACCTGTAAACTTTGTTTTCCATGGTGGATCTGGTTCACTCCCTGAAGAGATCAGCGAAGCTATCAGCTATGGTGTAATTAAGATGAATATCGATACAGATACACAGTGGGCGACTTGGAATGGTGTGAAAAACTATGTTGAGAAGTACCATGATTATCTTCAAGCACAAATAGGAAATCCGGAAGGTGAAGATAAACCAAATAAAAAATATTATGATCCTAGAAAATGGTTACGTGCTGGACAAGAAGGTTTGGTTGAACGTGTAGTTCAAGCATTTAAAGATTTAAATGCGATGAATAGAAACTAAGGTGTCATATCTGAAAAAGTTTTTTATTTTTATAATTTTGTGTTGTATCAGTTTACAATTAGATGCAAATGTTGAAGAGGGGCGTGATGTTTATGTCCAAAATTGTGCAAATTGTCATAGTGTAAATATGGGAACAGGAATGGGCCCTGATTTTAATCTTGTTTCTTATAAACGAAAGAGAGCGGATATAGTTCGCTATGTTACTTCTCCATCTACTGTTTTTCGGGAGTTTGGTTATAGCTCAAATGCTATGCCTGAACTGCCTCTAACTCCGCAAGAGATTGAAAATGTTAGTCAATATATTGACTCTTTGCAACCTTTTAAACTTTGGATGAAAAAACAGTAAAAGTAAAAGAGATAAATTTAGTTGTTTTTTATCTCTTTATGAAGATCTTCAAGAGAGTTGAGATGAGGATTTTTGGAGTAGTGAATATTTAAGAGTTGATTGAGCTTATTAAGGTTAAATCTCCAAAATTTCTCTGTATCAAAATCTTCATGATTAACCATCTTCTCATGTAACTCTTTTGCATCGGGTGTCTCTTCACAATTTTTTAAAATTTTACACATATGTTCTACAAGATAGTTATGTGCATCTTCTCCTGTGTCGTCATCTTCTAGTGTTCTGTTGACTAAAAAAGGATACATTTTCCAGATACTTAGTGCAGTTCCTGCTACAAATGCTATCATCATCCATGTTGAAGTACTTATCTCCATCGCTTACCTTTATCTTAAAGTTTTCAATTATAGGACAATTTAGATAAAATTGCATTTATGAATGATAAAGTATTTGCAAAACCGATAAAAAAACAGTTTGAATTTGATGAAGAGGTAGCAGCTGTTTTTGATGATATGTTAGAACGTAGTGTTCCATTTTATAAAGAGAGTCAGAAAATTACAAAGTTTTTTACCCTTAAAGCCTTACGTGAGGGTGGAAAAGTTTATGATTTAGGCTGTTCTACAGCTTCACTACTTATTGATATTCACAGAGATTTAGAGTTTCGTGCAACACTGATTGGTCTTGATAACTCAGAAGCAATGTTGGAGCGTGCTCGAAAAAAATGTGAAGCTTTTGGTGCAGATGTCTTTGTTGAATATGCAGATATTTTGGAGTATGCATATGAAGAAGCGGATGTCTTTATCTCAAACTATACATTACAGTTTATCAGACCTCTTGTGCGTGAGGAGTTGATTAAAAAAATTGCTTCTTCATTACGTGAGGAAGGTGTTTTTATCTTTAGTGAAAAAGTAATTTCACATCATGCAAAGTTAAATAAAGATCTAATAGAGTGTTATTATGATTTTAAAAAAGAGCAGGGGTACAGTGAGTATGAAATTATGCAAAAAAGAGAAGCTCTAGAGAATGTTTTAGTACCTTACAGTGAAGAAGAGAATATTACTATGGCTAAAAATGCAGGTTTTTCTCATTGCGAAGTGATTTTTCGCTGGGCTAATTTTGCTACGTTTATAGCGATAAAGTAAGTCTACCAAACATTTGGGGTAGGTTTAGTTTCTTTTTTTTCTTTATAGAAACTTTGAATATAATCAACCCCTTTATCAATGTCTTCTCGTATCTCGGTATAGGTTCTAAGATCATCTTCACCACACTCTTTATGATAATAACCTTGTAGATCATAATACTCTTTGCAATCACTATAATATTTAAGTGATACACCATGTTTATTAAGACAGCCTGAAAAGAGAAAGCTGATAAATATAAAGATAATATATATGAGTAGAGATTTTTTCATACTATATGCTAAGCATAAAGTATACCTAAACTTTAAAGCTCTCTTTTGTTTTACACAGATCCGTTAAAAAGCACTCATCACATTTTGGATTTTTTGCTGTACAGATATATCGTCCAAAGAGAACCATTCCCTGATGTAGAGCGTGCAGATCATTTTTAAATTTTTTGACAAGTGTTGCTTCTGTTGCTTTTGCAGTTTTATCATCACTCAGACCTAAACGGTGTGAAACACGAAAAACATGTGTATCAACTGCCATTAAATTTGCACCAGTGTACTCTATCATGACAACATTTGCAGTTTTTTG
>Ga0256828_1001654_pt1 | contig 13720 bp, 21 predicted proteins | sample CV88metaG_FD_185993 | JGI IMG/M metagenome (GOLD analysis project Ga0256828, IMG submission 185993) | Hydrothermal vent microbial communities from East Pacific Rise, Pacific Ocean - CV88 | ecosystem: Environmental > Aquatic > Marine > Hydrothermal vents | place: Pacific Ocean: East Pacific Rise... | reverse complement strand
TCCGAATAGCATCCGGCACTTCCTTTGCTTTTCCAGTTCCAATTCCGATAACTCCCCGCCGATTTCCGACCACTACAAGGGCGTTAAACCGGAATCGTCGTCCCCCTTTTACCACCTTTACAACCCGTCCCACTTTTACGACAATCTCTTCAAACTCCTCCCGGTTGTAGTCCCGGACAATATTTTTATTTTTTACCATCTGCCTTCCTTATAGTTTTATCCCGTTTTCTCTTAAAGTGTCGGCAAATACCGCCACTACTCCGTGGTATTTATACCCGTTTCGGTCAAATTTTATTTGGGAAATGTTGGCTTCTTTCAATTTTTGAGCAAACAGTTTACCCGCTTCTTCCGCTCCTTTTTTATTGGAAGGAAACTTTTCCGGTAAATGTCCAGTATTAATATAGGCTAAAGTATGCCCTTTTGTATCGTCAATTGCTTGGGCAATTAGATAGCGATTGGTTTTTTTTATCGAAACCCGCGGAATTTCGGCGGTTCCTAAAACTTTAAATCTAATCCGTAATTTCCGTTTCCGTCGGCGAATATCCCGTCTTTTTAACTCTTTATTTCTATTCATTACTCACCCCTATTTTTTGGCTGTTTTACCGGCTTTTCGGATTATAACCTCATCAATATATTTAATTCCTTTTCCTTTGTAGGGCTCCGGTTTCCTAATAGCCCTAATTTCGGCAGCAACTTGTCCTACTTGCTGTTTATTGCTTCCTTTTACAGTAATTATATTTTTTTCCACTGAGATTGAAACTCCCGCTGGAATTGGATATTCCACGGGATGGGAAAAACCTACCTGTAAAACCAATTTATTTCCTTGAACATTTGCCCGATATCCAATCCCGTTAATTTCCAATTTTTTTTCAAACCCTTTTGTAAGCCCAATCACTCCATTTGCCGCCAACGCCCTTACAGTGCCCCACATAGCCCGGGCAAATTTACTGTTTTGACGAGGAGAAAAGGTTAAAGTATCCCCATCAATTTTTACCTCTACTACTCCCCGGGTGTCAATAACCTGTCGTTCTTTTCCCTTTGCAATTATCAATTTATCCCCTTCAAGGGTGGCGGTAACTCCCCCCACCAACTTTACGGGTTGTTTACCAATCCGACTCATTTTACTTCCTTTTACCAGATACTACATAATAATTCGCCTCCGACCTTTAGTCGGTAAGCCATATCGTTGGAAATTACTCCCTTATTTGTGGAAAGAATAATAGTTCCATATCCATTTTTGAAATTTTTTACCTCTTTATACCCTTTATAAACCCGACGTCCCGGTTTGGAAATTCGTTTTAATTCCCGAATAACCGGCTTTCCATCCTCATATTTGAGAAAGACTTCGATATATTTTTTATTTCTTTTTTCATCACTTTGAATCTGATAATCGGCAATATAGCCCTTTTCTTTCATAACTTCTACAATAGATTCCATTAATTTGGAATGGAGGAGGATGGTTTTTTCCAAGCCTCGCATAGAAGCATTCCGAATCCGGGTCAACCCATCTGCAATAATATCGTTCATCATCTCCCAATCCTTTACCAGCTTGCTTTTCTAACTCCGGGCAATAACCCTTCGTTAGCCATCTTTCTCAAACAGACTCGACAAATACCAAAATCCCGATAAACCGAACGGGAGCGACCGCAAATTGCACATCGGGTATAAGCCCGCACTTTAAATTTGGGTTCTCGTTTGTTTTTAGCTATCCAACTCTTTTTCGCCATTTTAATTTCCTTTTGTAAATGGGAATCCGATAAGTTCCAACATCCGCATTGCTAATCGGTCCTCATCGGTGGTGGTATTAATAGCAATATTCATTCCGTGGACTTTTAAAATATCGTCATAGTCCACTTCCGGGAAAATTAATTGTTCGCTCAACCCAAAATTAAAGTTTCCTCGCCCGTCAAATCCGTTTCGGTTTACCCCTTTAAAGTCCCGCACCCGTGGGAGAGCTACCGAAATTAGTTTTTGGAGGAAACTCCACATCCGGTCTTTTCGGAGGGTAACTTTAACTCCTATCGGCATCCCTTCCCGGACTTTAAATCCGGCTACAGATTTTCGAGCCGGGGTAATTACCGCCCGCTGACCGGTAATTAAAGTGATTGTGTCCGCCACATTTTGAATCAATTTTTTATCCCGGGCTCCTTCTCCCACCCCTACACTTACCACAATTTTAGAAATACTTGGAATCAGCATCGGGTTGGTAATATTGAACTCTTCAACCAGTTTCGGTCTGACCTCGTTGTAATATCTCTCTTTTACCTCAAACATTGCCCTAACCTTCTACTTTTTTTACATTAGAGATATGAATAGGGGCTTCGATATATTGAAATCCACCCTTTGGATTTTCTTCAGTCGGTTTAACTGCTTTTTTCTTTAAATTAATCCCTTTTACAATTACCTTTGCCTCTTTTGGGATAACTTTCAATACCTCTCCAGTTTTTCCTTTATCGTCTCCGGTAATAACCTTTACCATATCCCCTTTTTTGATTTTAAATTTTGGGGGTTGATTTTTTCTGGCACCCATTACAACACCTCCGGAGCTAAAGATGTAATTTTATAAAAACCTTGATACCGAACTTCCCGGGCGATAGGTCCAAAAATCCGGGTCCCAACCGGTTCTTTTTTATTATCGATAATCACCGCTGCATTTTCGTCGAACCGAATGAGAGACCCATTCTCCCGTTGAACCTCTTTTTTGGTCCGAACAATTACCGCCTTTACCACCTGCCCTTTTTTGATTTTCCCGTTGGGAAGGGCTTTTTTAACGGAAGCCACGATGATGTCCCCAACGGTGGCATACCGGCGGTTGGTTCCGCCCAGCACTTTTATACACATAATTTCTTTTGCCCCACTATTATCAGCCACCTTTAGTCGGGTAAATGGTTGAATCATATTACTCTCCTCTCTCTACAATCTCTTGTAACACAAAAGTTTTCCGCTTCGAAATAGGTCTTGATTCCACAGCGGTAACCACATCTCCTACCTGAGCCCGATTTTCCCCATCGTGCACCAAAAATTTTTTAAACCGTTTAACAATCTTATGATATTTAGGATGGACGATACGTCGCTCCACCAAAACTTTGACAGTTTTATCTCCACTTTTTTTTATTACAACCCCTTTGATTACCCGTTTTGGCATCAGTTACCCCTTTTTGCCCGGAGGGCGGTTTTAATCCGAGCAATATCTTTTCTGATTTTGGAAATAATGGAAGTGTCCCGCAATTGCATAGTTTTCAATTTCAATCGATTTTGGAACAATTCCAACTTTTTGTCTTTTAAAAGTTGTTGCAATTCGGCTTCACTCTTTTCTAATAACTCTTTATAGTTCAATTTAATATAGCTCATTTTCGCTCTCCATTGTAATAATCTTGGTTTTAAACGGCATTTTTGCCGCCGCTAACCTCAATGCCCGTAAAGCGGTATTGCTGTCTACCCCGGTAATTTCATAAATAATTCTGCCCGGTTGAATATTCATAACCCACTTTTCTACAGACCCTTTCCCTTTTCCCATCCGAACTCCAACCGGTTTAGCGGTCAGAGGTTTATCTGGGAATACCCGAATCCAAATTTTCCCAGTCCGTCTCATAGTCCGGCTGAGGGCAACCCGTCCAGCTTCAATTTGGCGGGAGTCGATTCGTCCCAATTCAACTGCCTTTAAACCAAAAGTTCCAAAGGCGAGCCGGTTTCCCCGGTGGGATTTTCCCCGATTTCGCCCTTTTTGTTGCTTCCGATATTTTGTCCGTTTAGGCATTAACATTTTGACTTCCTTTCCGTAGACTCTCCCGTCGTCGGACTATTGAAGAATGGCGATTAGCCAAAACTCCCCGCCGTTGTAATACCTCACCGGTAAAAATCCATACTTTTACCCCAATTACCCCGTAAGTTGTAAAGGCTTCGGCAAAACCATAGTCGATTCGAGCCCGAAGGGTGTGGAGCGGAACCCGTCCTTCCAAATACCATTCGGTCCGAGCCATTTCAGCTCCGTTTAATCGACCGGCAACCTGAATTTTTACTCCTTTTGCCCCTGCCCGTAGAATATTTTGGAGAACCTTTTTCATTGCCCGTCGGAAATTAACCCGCCGTTCCAGTTGATTGGCAATATTTTCCGCCGCCAATTGGGCAGAGAGATTGGGGTTTCGTTCCTCTTTTACATTTAAAATCAACTCTTTATCCCCAATAATTTTTTGAACCTCTTTTTTTAACTTTTCAATTTCCTGTCCCCTTTTCCCAATAATAATCCCCGGTTTGGCGGCAAAAATAGTGATTCTTATTTTTTTAGCAGTCCGTTCAATAATTATTTCACTGGTTCCGGCATAGTAGAGCCGTTTTTTCAAAAATTTCCGGACTTGATAATCTTCCACTACTTTTTCGGGCATAGTGTTAAAATCCACAAACCATCTATTTCGCCAATTTTTATTAATTCCCAATCGTAATCCAATAGGGTTGGTCTTCTGTCCCATTAGCTTTCCTTTTCAACTTCTACATAGATATGGGAAGTGGGTTTTAAAATCCGGCTTGCCATCCCCCGGGCTCGCGGTCGATACCTTTTGAGATAGGGACCCCGGTCTACCCGACAAGATTTAATTACCACTTCGTCGGCATCGTAACCGCCGTTTGCAATGGCACTCGCCACCACTTTGGCGATAATTCGAGCCGATTTATTGGGCATAAACTCCAATTTTGCCAGTGCTTCCTCTCCGTTCATCCCTTGAATCTCCCGAGCCACCAGCCGGGCTTTGGTCGGGGAGAGCCGAACAAATCTGAGAACTGCTCTACTCATTTTTTTACCCTTATTTACCTATTTTCTTTTGAACAGACCCTTTATGACCTCGGAAAGTCCGAGTGGGAGCAAATTCTCCCAATTTATGTCCCACATGCCGTTCGGTAATATAAACCGGCACAAAATCCCGGCCGTTGTGGACATTGATAGTAAGTCCAATCATTTCCGGCACGATGGTGCTTCTCCGACTCCAGGTTTTTATCGGCTTCGGATTTTTCTCTTTTTGGGCTTTTAGGACTTTTTTCATCAAATGGTCGTCGATAAATGGACCTTTTTTTAAACTTCTTGCCATTGTCTATCCCTTATTTCTTTCTTCTGGAAATAATATATTTATCGGATGGTTTTTTCTTCCGAGTTCGGTAACCTTTGGTAGGCATACCCCACGGTGATACCGGATGGTTACCTTTACTCCGACCTTCTCCACCTCCGTGGGGGTGGTCTACCGGGTTCATTGCGATACCCCGAGTTTGAGGTCGAATTCCCAACCACCGGCTCCGACCGGCTTTACCGATATTAATATTTTGGTAGTCGGCATTTCCGACCACCCCGATTGTGGCCATACACTCTCCCAAAATCTTTCTCATCTCCCCGGAGGGAAGCCGTAGAATTACATACTTTCCTTCCCGTCCCATAATTTGACAGGAGTTTCCGGCTGCCCGAGCGATTTGCCCCCCTTTGCCCGGTTTTAGCTCCACATTGTGGACCACAGTCCCGACCGGGATATTTTTTAACTTCATCGCATTTCCGGGTTTAATATCCAATCCTCCCTCTGCAGCCATTACCTCATCTCCAACCTTCAACCCTTCCGGTTGAATAATATACCGTTTATCTCCATCTCGGTAGGAGATAAGGCAGATTCGGCAGTTCCGGTAGGGGTCATATTCGATTGTTGCTACTTTCCCGGGAACTCCAAATTTATTCCGTTTAAAATCGATAATCCGGTATAGTTTTTTATGCCCTCCTTCCCGATGCCGGGAGGTAATTCTTCCCTGATTATTCCGTCCAGCTTTGGTGGGAAGTTTTATCAATAACTTTTTAACCAGCGGTTTAGAGGTAATATCACTATTATCGAGTGTGGTCATAAACCGCCGAGATGGGGTGTAGGGTTTATAACTCTTAATTCCCATTGCTCATCCTTATAAACTGATGGTATCTATTTTGGCGTCCGCCGGCAGTTTTACATAAAACTTTTTATAGTCGCTCCGTTTTCCTTTAATCCCTCGGAACCCTTTTATTTTTCCCTTCTGTCGGAGGGAGTTGATTTTTAGAGGGGTTATCCCGAAATATTCTTTAAAAATTTGTTTTAACTGATTTTTGGTAATTTTAGGGGTAGTTTGGACTACCAAATATCCTTGTTCTTGAACCGCCAACCCCTTTTCGGTATATACAATTCCTTTAATATCGGTAATATCCGCCATTGTTTAGCCCTTTACAACTTTTTCATAAGCCGCTTCGTCAAAGATTACCGCTTTATAAAGTGATACAAAATAGCCGTTTAACTCTTCCGGATAGATAATTGCTACATTTGGCAAATTCCGAAAGGCTAAATAGGTTTTTTCATCTATTTCATCTACTACAATTAGGTAATCTTTAAATTTCGGAAATTGGGACAGTAGTTTAACCCCATCTTTTGTTTTACCACTTTCCACTTTTAAAGTAGGAATTACAAAAAGAGCCTTCTGTTCTCCCTTTTCATTTAGGGCATACTTTAGTGCTACCCGTTTCTGTTTTTTGTTGATTTTTTGAGTCCAATTCCGGTTATTCCGCGGTCCGTGGGCTACTCCACCTCCAACCCATTGGGGTGCCCGAATGGACCCTTGCCGTGCCCGTCCCAATCCCTTTTGACGGAACGGCTTTCGACCACCACCTCTTACCTCACCGCGAGTTTTAGTATGGGCGGTTCCAGCCCGTTGGTTAGCTAAATAAGCCTTTACATAGAGGTAGAGGTTATGGGGATTAATTCCTTTAAAGTCTTCTGGCAATTGTTCTTCCCGCACTTTTTCAAATTGTTGGTTTAATACCACTACACTCATTTTACAATCCTTACTCTTCCAAGAGTTCCGTTATGTCCGGGGACAGACCCCTTTACTACCAAAACTCCCAATTCGGAGTCAAACTCTACAATTTCTGCGTTTACAGTTACTTTTTTATTTCCGTAATGTCCCGGCATCTTTTTACCCGGCATTACCCGACCGGGAAATTCGCAATTACCGATAGAACCTGGAGCTCGATGGAATCTACTTCCGTGGGCTCCCGGTCCGCCGGCAAAACCGTATCTTTTTACAACCCCTTGAAATCCCCGTCCTTTGCTATTAAAACTAATTTTTACCAGTTTAGCCTTTTTTAAAGGCGATAGGTCCAATTCTCCCGGTTCCCGATTTGCCACTTCTAATTCTAAAAATCGGTTAAATTCCCGACTCAATCCATACTTTTTCTGAATTCCTTCAATAGGTTTATTAATTTTTTTACCTCGGGAATAGGCAACCAATCCCTTCCCATTTTCTTTAATTTCACACACTTTTGTAGGGACAATTTTTAATAGGGTGACTGGTATAGATTTAATCCCTACTGTTCGGCTCATTCCAATTTTTTCAACAATAAACTCCATTGTTTACTCCTTAACTTAATGCCACTACTTCGACATCTACTTCCGGTGCCAGTTCCAATTTCATTAACTGGTCGATTGTATCGGGAGAAGCGTTTATTACATCCACCAACCGCCGGTGAATCCTAATTTCGAACTGCTCCCGGCTATCTTTATTAATGTGTGGAGACCGTAAAACGGTATATCGTCTAATTTTTGTAGGTAGTGGAATAGGTCCCTTTACCTCCGCTCCGGTTTTTTTAATTGCATCAGTAATAATTGCAACAGTCCGGTCCAAAACCCGATGGTCATATGCTTTCAATTTAATCCGAATTTTTTCCGATTTTTTATCCATTGACTCCCTTTAAAATAGAACTCGTGTGTTACACACGCCAATATATCTCGTGCATAACGCACCCACCAAATCATTTGGTATAAATGGGCGAGAAATTATAACAAAAAAGAGGGAAATTTTTGCAAATATGGGATTTTTGTATTAAAGATTTAAAAAATTCTTCCCTCTGAAAGGGAATAGTTGAAGAAAAGCCCCGGTAAAACTTCCGGCTGGGAAATTATTGAAGATTGTAATATTCCTTCCACAGGCGGTAAATTGTCGGTAACCAGATAAGATTTAAATTTATTCCTTCTCCTTTTAAAAATCGGGAGTAGAGATGGCGAACGTAGTTTAAATTTATCAACCGGTCCTCTCCCTCCAACTGTTTTTTTATTAAAGGGTTTAACTCTCCCTTTAACCACTCCCGTAATGGAATTTGAAATCCCATTTTAGGGCGGTAAATCAATTCCTCGGGAAGAAATTTTTCCAACAGTTTTTTTAAAACAATTTTTCCATTTTTTAAGTTCCATTTGTATTCAAAAGGAATAGTCTGGGCAAATTCTACTATCCGGTGGTCCAAAAAGGGTTCCCGTCCTTCAATCCCATTTTCCATAGTGGCTCGATCCACTTTTACTAAAATATCGTCTGGCAAATAGGTAGTAAAGTCCCATTCCATCATTCCTTGGACTGGATGGAGGAGACTCCCTTTTTGAAATTGCTCCCAATTGGGTGGAGAGGGATTTGGGAGTCCCAATTTTTCCACCTCTTGCCGGTATTGATAGATAAGGTTAAAATATACCTCCTCCCAACCGGTAGCGGTAAAAACCTGTTGAAGGTAACTAATTTTCCGTTCCCATTGGGAGAACAGTTTTTTCCAAAAAGGGGTGGTAACCGCCGGTTTTAAAATAGATTGGACCAGAGGAAAATTACCCAACGGTAGGAGAATACGTCCAGTTTGGTATGCCCATCGGTAACGGGCATATCCTCCAAATAATTCATCTCCTCCGTCGGCACTCAATACCACCTTTATTCCATTTTCTCGAGCAATTTGGGAGATTAAAAAAGTGGGAAGTCCACTACTGTCTCCAAAGGGTTCGTCGTAAATTTTTGGAAATTTGGGAATTAGTTCCTTTGCCCTTTCGATTGTCAAAATTTTGAGGTGATGGTTTATTCCCAAATAGGAGGCAACCGATTGGGCATATTTCCTTTCATCTACCCGACTCTCTTTAAAGCCAATTGTAAAAGTCTGAAGTTTTGAAAATTTCCGACTCAAAAGAGCTGTTACTAAACTGCTGTCGACTCCTCCACTTAAAAAGATTCCTACCGGCACATCGCTCACCATCCGGAGGGAGAGGGCGTCGGTCAATCGTTCCTCCAGCTGGGTTACTACCTCTTCCAGAGAAATTTGTTTTGGGATTGGAGGTGGTAACTCCCAATATTTTTCCAGTTTTAACTTTCGGGATGGGAGGTGAAAAGTGGCAATTGTAGAGGGAGGGAGTTTAAAACAGTTTTTAAAAATAGTAAAAGGAGCTGGAATATACCCGTATTGAAAAAAATAAGCGAGGGATACCGGGTCAATCTCCATTTTTTTCCACCGAAAAAAAGCTTTTAACTGGGAGGCAAATAGAAACCTCTTCCCATCCCAATAGTAGTAGAGAGGTTTTATCCCAACCCGATCCCGGACTAAATGGAGAATTTCGGTTTTGGAGTTGTAAAGGGCAAAAGCAAACATTCCACGGAACCGGAGAATTCCTTCCCACAATCCCCATCGATGAATAGTAGCTAAAACTACCTCCGTATCGGTTTTGGAATGGAAACGGTATCCTACCCTTTCCAATTCTGTTCTCAACTGATGGAAGTTGTATACTTCTCCATTGTAGACAATTGTTAGAGGTGGTAACTCCATTGGCTGGATACCGGCGGTTGATAAATCCTGGATAGCCAACCGGCGGTGGGCAAGTGTAAGATTGGAGGTACTCCAAACACCCTTTCCATCTGGTCCCCGATGGGACAACTCCTCCCCCATTAGGTCAGCCAACCGTTTATCCTCCCAGTTGAACCCTACAATTCCACACATTCTATCCCTTACTCACTAAAAATTAGTTGAGATATCGGACTATTAATACTCCATCCTTTTCGTAAAAATCATAAACTTCTGAATCCTGTTTCAGCTTTTCCATCAGATTGGAATTGTAGGAACTGTATTTAACAATCCGTAATTTTATCGGTGGTCTAAAAGTGACCAAAAGGGTTACCCAGACCATTCCAATCAGAAACAGTCCAATTAAAAAGTGGAATAGTAATCCCTGTTTTAAAAAGTAACCACTGACCGCTCCTCCCAAAAAAATTCCGAAATATTGTATTGTATTGGAAAGGGATAGGGCTGTCGCCTTTTGATTTGCCTTTACAACTTTACTGACAAAACTTTGTAAAACCGGCTCCATTAAGTTAAAACCAAAAAAGAAGAGTATTACCGCTCCAATCATTGTTTCCACACTATCAATTGCAAAAAGCCCAATTGCACCTACCATTGCTCCCGAACTGAGAACAAAAACCAGTTTTACCCGTCCCTTTTTTTCCGCCAAAATTGCTCCCAAGGGAAGGGCAAAAATTCCTACAACCAGTGCCGGAAGATAAATTTTCCACAACTCTTCCTTTTCCCAACCAATTGTTTGGATAAAAAGAATTGGCACTAACATAAAAAAGGTGGTCATTAACCCTTTTTGCATAAAACCGGTAAAAAGGAGCTTTAACAATTCTCGGTTTTGAAACATCTCCCTAAGGGGAGGATTTGGTTGATGGTGGGTGATTTGAGGAGTGGGAGGAATCAGGAAAAGCACCATTCCAATTGCCACTATCGACAGAAAAGCGGTAAAAAGGAAAAGTTTATCGACTCCCCATTTTCCGCCGATTAACGGACCAGCTACCATGGAAATTGCAAAACTGAGAGCAATAAATTGACCTACAAAGGCAAAAGATTTCGCCCGCTCCTCCTCTTCCACCACCTCCGCAATATAAGCCAAAATTATCCCTCCAATTGCTCCGGTTCCTTGGAGAAAGCGTCCCAAAATCAACCAATAAATATTGGACCCATAGGCTGAAATAAGACTTCCAATTCCCAAGAGGAAAAACCCGACAATTAATATCTTTTTTTTATCGATTCGGTCTCCCAACCATCCAATCGGAGTTTGAAAAAACATTTGGGCAAGGGCATAGGCTCCAACCGCCACTCCGGCTAAAAAGGGAGTTGCCCCTGGTAGTTTTAAAGCATAGTAAGATAAAACCGGTAATACAATGAACAATCCTAAAAATCGCAATGCCAGTAGCAGTCCCAATGGTTTCATCCGACTCCTTTTTTATAGTTGCTTTAATGGGAAGGATAACATATTCTATCTATATTTTATCGATAATTGGGAATAGAAAAGATATAAAAAAGCTTGATTCTGAAATAGGGTGATTGGTCCTGATTGGTTTATTAAATTTGACCGATACATATTTGACCGACATATAATTAAATAAAAAATAATCTTTCCGGTTTAGGGAATTAGAATTACAAAAGTCGCTCCCCGGGAAGAGTTAAAATAGTAGAGTTCTCCGGCAAAATGTTGATTTATAATTACCCGACTCATATAAAGTCCGATACCGGTTCCTTGAGATTGGAATTTGGTGGTAAAATAGGGCTCAAAAATTTTATCTCCAATTTCGTCGGGTACTCCACCTCCGTTATCCTCTATTTCCAGTCGACTCCCATTGATTCGAACCCAGATTTGAGGATTTGGAATTTGTCGCTCAGTTAAAATATCGATAGCATTATTTAAAATATTTAAAATCACTTGGGAAAATTCGCTCCGATATCCCTCAATTGCCCGTTCTTCCCAAACCTGAATTTTTACCTTTACTCCCTTTTGTTTTAATCGTCCTTCCATCAGTTTTAGGGAATCCCGGATAATTTGGGAAGGAAAAAATCGTTTTTTTCTCCCATCTTTTCTGAAAAAGTTAATAAAATCATCAATTGTATCGGACATATAGTTGATTTGGAGAAGTGCCTGTTCTTGAAACTGTTCGAAACGTTTTTGGTCCAACCGGTTTAATTGATAAGCCAGTTCCAAATTTTGGATTAGGAGAGAGAGACGGGTTAAAGGGTGACGCCACTGATGGGCAATATTTCCCAACATTTCACCTAAGGCTGCCAATTTGCTCTGGTGCAGAAGAAGTTGTTCCTTTTCCCGCCGTTTTTCTACCTCCTCCTTTACCCGTCGGTCCAATTCCCGGTAAAAATGAAGAAGGGGGCGGGAGAAAAAAATTCCCAGTGGAATAGAAATAAAAATTGCTACTAAAAGGGCTAACAAGGCAAATTTTTTTGCCGCCAAATCACTCTGTTCCAATAACTCTTTCCGCTGAAGGAGGAGAAGTCTATACCTTCCAATTGGGAGTAAATATATTTCTTCACTGACAAAGCCCGGTTGTTGCTGATTTAAAATCTTTTTTACCAAACGATAATTTAAAAAATCTTGAATCGTTGGGGAGTTAATAAAATTGGAAGAGAGAATGGTTCCGGTATTATCGATTAAAATCAAATTGTATTGCCCTTTTATTTCGTCAAAAATACCGGTAAAAACTCCCTTTAATTTAATTGTGCCCTGTTTTTTGGGAATTGGGATAGAGATGGTAGCTCCCAAATTTCCCTTTTCAACCACAATTTTCGGCGGTGGAAAGTTGGAGGTTCGGGAAAAATCCAAAAGGGAAGATGGGATTAGGGAAAAATTCGGAAAAGGAGGTGGATTGGACTCCAAATCCCAAATTTTTCCTCCAATCTGTTCCGGTATCCCTTTATTTTTATTTTCAGAACTGTTCCTTTTATCCATTGCTATTTCCGCTTCAAAAAAAGACTTGATTGAATATTCACCTCCCAGCTGACACCAAAGAGAAAAACGTTTCCAACATCTGACCATTTCCTGCCCACTGGGTTTAATATAAGAAATATAAATAATAGACTGATTGGAAGCGAGGGCAATTTTAAACACTTCCTCTACTACTTCCGGTTCGATTTTTAAACTGTCATAAAGAAGGGAAGTATGGGCCAATGCTATTCCAGTATCTTGTAACTCTTGGAGGTTTTGGGCTATATTTTGATAAATTTGTTTCCCTTCCCGCTCTACTTGGGACTTAAATTGATGGTTTAAAAGGGCGGAAAGGTTAAAATTGAAAATATAGGTAATTGACCCTATTAAAAGAGTGCTAAAAATTATAAAAGTTACTGTTAAATTCCATTTAAATTCGTTACTACTCTGCATTGAAAACACTTTTCACTCTATCGATTGGAGTGTTTTTTTTCAATTTTTATCCTTACCTTTTTGTTCGTCAAAAGAGAATAATTTACTACTCTTATCTCCCAAACTTTTTTAAATAAGTTTCAATTATATAGTCGGTAAAACTCCAACTGGCGGTAAAAGCGGGAGAAATAGTATTTAAAATATGGATTTGATTTGGGCGATATTCCACCAAAAAGTCCATTAGCAACCGTTTTTCCTCCAAATCCACCAATTGGGCTCGAATGCCGGGAGGGTAGGAGGTAAACTTTCCCTCCAGTCTTTTAACCAGTCTCCGGGCAGAGGCAACCAACCGACCGGGTAGGTAGTATTGAAACTCATAAAGGGCTAAGTCCCGGAAACCGAAGGAGTTTTTTAAAAAAAGTTTTAACTCTAAACTGGTAATTTCTACCATTTCTTTCCAATTAAACCTTTTCCAAAGGGAATAATTTTCCCTCCAAAGGGCAGGAATGGCAGTTGGTCCAATTTTTATTGTTCCATCTGCCAATAGGGTAAAATGGACCCCTAAAAAAGGATTTTTAATATTTGGTACGGGATAAATTTGGGTTTTTAGCCGTTCCTCTCCCTGATATTTTAAATATAGCCCTTTAAAAGGAAGGAGTTGATATTTTTTCCCAATTCCAAACTGATGGGCAATTTGGTCAGCATAAAGCCCGGCACAATTAACCAAAAGGTTGTAATTGGAA
>Ga0256828_1001653_pt1 | contig 13722 bp, 16 predicted proteins | sample CV88metaG_FD_185993 | JGI IMG/M metagenome (GOLD analysis project Ga0256828, IMG submission 185993) | Hydrothermal vent microbial communities from East Pacific Rise, Pacific Ocean - CV88 | ecosystem: Environmental > Aquatic > Marine > Hydrothermal vents | place: Pacific Ocean: East Pacific Rise... | reverse complement strand
TGATGCTATGATGGGTATCAATGCGGTAAAAGCTGTAGAGATCGGTGATGGTGTGCTTTCTTCACGTGCTTTGGGTTCCCAGAACAATGATGCTATTCGAGCGGATGGATTTGAATCCAATCATGCCGGTGGTATACTTGGCGGTATAAGTAACGGAGATGATATTGTGCTCAATGTCTATTTTAAACCGACACCTTCTATCTTTCAAGAGCAGCACACAATAACCACTCAAAATGAAGAGGTGGACTTTGCACTTAAAGGAAGACATGACCCATGTGTGGCAATACGCGGAACTATTGTATGTGAAGCAATGGCTGCACTTGTAATTGCTGATATGGTCCTTTTAAATATGGGCTCAAAGATGGAAGGTGTTGTAAAGTATTACAAATAAAAGAGTTTAGAAGTCATCATCTCCAAACTCTTTTTCCAGCTCTCTTTGATAAGCCTCATCTTTCTCTTTTTGCAGCTGTGCCTTTGTAAGAACTGCCTCATGCAAAAACTCTCCAAAAAACGTTTTAGATTCTGTCTTAGCAAGAAAGAGATAGATACCGACAATAAGTCCTACAGCTGCTAAAACAGCGATGATAGCCTGTAGAGGATTAAAGGTCTGTATAGGATCTCTCTGTTTTATCTCACATACGCCACCGGGGCAGTGTTGCGGATCTTTGTCTATTAAGGCCTTATAGATCATACAGCCGACACAGATGGAAAAAGCACTCTCAAGAGTCATGAGTGTCAGACAAAGTACACAGATCATAACCTTATAAAAAGTGATATCCCAGTTAAGAACGAACCAGTAGAGCATAGGAAAAGAGACAAGCCAGCCAAGTGTCCATGCAAAACGTTTTTGTAATCCGCCTACATATTCGGGTTTTTGGTTTCTAACGATAAATTTACCCAGAAGTAAAGAGGGGGAATAGCTTGGAGAGATGACTCTTGCAGTAAAGTCGATAAATAAAAATGCCAAATAGACCCTTGCCACGATAATATGGTTATATCCAATACCGACAAAGATAACGATCATCCCCAATGTTGCAAGGATTCCTGCAGCTGCTCTTGCTTCTCTCTCATTGATAACGGTTACATCATACCCGGGAACTTTTTCTCCATATTCCCATAAGAATTTTTGTAGATTCAATAATTTTCCTTTTATTATTCTATCATATCATAAATGATCTTTTGGATCATACCTTGTGCCTCTTTAAGTGGTTTGATAGATGCCTCATCAGTTATATTAAGTGTGCTAATCCAATTATTCACACCTAAGAACCCCATATACATTTTATTCTCATCTTTTTTCTTATAAATATAATAAGAACATGGAGCCCATGCCCCTGCTTCAGGATGAAGTTTTGAAACTGGATAGATAACATCAAATTTACAAATAGAGTATGTATGATAGAAATCATATATATTATACTCATATTCATCAAAAATTTCATCTTGTACATTTGTAATATTTGGAAATAAAAATCCAAGCGACTCCATCTCACCTTCAAATTCCTCTTCAAAATCATCAATATAGTCTTCAATTCCTTCATCTTTCCCCAACACTATATTTACACTAAAATTAATTTGATATGATCTATTTTTATGTGTTGATTTTACATGTAATTTTTTAAACTTACCTTGGGGAAGTGCTTTTTTAAGTGCATTGTGAATTAACTTTGCATATGCTCTTAAATCAGGATCATCATCGGGAATTTGTGTTGATCGTGCCATGGCATGAAATGTTAATGTCGAAATATTAATATTATTATTTTTATCCTGCCAAATAGACATTGTTAAAGGAAGCAATGCGCCAAATTGAGGATATTTTTTAAGAAGTCTAAAACTCAAATCACTGTTCATAAACATTGCAAGATTATAAACCTTATAATGTACTTTCTTAAAACGTTGTAAAAATGGTTTATTCATATCGTTATTACCAACAACATCAAGTCCAAGAGAGTTAAAAGCCTCTTCTATAGTTTGTGGTGTAATTTTATTTTTATAATTTGGCATAGTATACACTTGTATATCTTGCTCTATATCCCTAGCTTCAATATTTTGAATTATGAAAAAAGAAAAAAATCCAATAAATAAAATGTGTAATGTAGACTTCTTCATATTATCCCCTTAGATAGTAAAAATATTATCTGAAGTACTTTAACATTATTTATATATAAATTATATTAATGATTTTACATTTCAACAGTATCAGATATTTTTATAATTGAAGATCCGCTAATAACTTTTGCAAATATACCTCTATCATTTTTCAAAAGTTTAGGAAGTTTGGAATTTATAGAAGAAAGACCTTTACATAGAGTACAGTTTTGAGTGATCTCTAATGTTGTAGTACCAATTGTAAATCTTTGACCAGGTAATAGGTGATAAGGATTAATATCTATCAAAATATTTTCGCCTAGTGTTCCTGCTGCAAGCTCTATACCACTATCTTGTGTTAACTTATAACTCTGTATTGCTGTTATCAAGACAGCTCTTTGAGTATCTTTAGCATAAAATTTATCACCTATAATACCTTTTTCATCAAGAGAGATCTCTTGCAGCATTTCACGTGTTTTTTTATCATCATCTTTTGTGATATAAAGGGCTAGAACTTTTCCTTGCATCTACTTTTCCAGTCTATTTAAAATTACTATTTTTACAATATCTATAAGTTGAAAAACATATCAGAGTTTGAAAAAAGAGTAGTGTGAGAAATATTTATTATTGTAATCTGTCTAGAAGTTAAAAATCAATACGATAAAGAGACAGCTTAAGCTGCTCTTTTATCCCAATAAAATCAAATTATTTGATTTTACCTTTACCTTTATAAGTTTTACCTTTACGATCTACAGCAACCATCTCTACTTTATCACCTTTAGCTCCGATTCCTTTAAATTGAAATTTGAAGATAGGGTTTTTAGATAAAAATTGAGAAGTAGACATATCAAGTACAGTCTCTCCGTTAACAGTAGCAGTTACATGAGTAATGAAGTTTGCATTCTCTCTGTCTCCTGTCTTTTTCTCTGCCATGTTGTATGTCATCATAGCATGTTTAATCATAGATTTTACATTTACTACACCATTTTTTAATTTTGCTTTTACTTTAATACCAGCCATTATATTTCCTTAATATTTATTTTTCTAAAGAGAGGGGTAAAGGATTAACCTTCACATCCACCAAGTGCAACATCTAAAGTTTTCTTAGCTGCGTAAAGTTTTCCATCTTTACCTTCAGCAACGATAGTAATAGTACCAGATTTAGCCATTTTAATTTTAATAGAGTATTTGTTTACGCTATATTTGTTTGGCTCAACTACAAGTACAGCAGCTTCCGGATTGGCATCTTGAAAAACTGCAATAGTTTTTACATCTTTATCAGTTGAAAAATCAACAGGAATAGCTCCACCATTACTTGCAACATCAGGTGCTTTTAATTTTACACCTTCCATAGTCAATGCTGTAGAACCGTACATTGCTTTGATAGCATCATCAACAGTTTTAGCTTTCCATACAGTTGGCTTAGATTTTCTGAAATCTTCTGCTCTAACGCTTGCAGGAACTGCAGCTAAAGCTACAGCACCTAAAGTCATACTTAAAAATTGTCTTCTTTCCATAATTTTTCCTTTGTTAAATTTATTTACTTTTGTTAACTATATAGTCAACCACTGATTTGAAGTCTGTATTTGATAGACTACTACCACCTTTTGGTGGCATGCCATTTATACCATTTATACCATTAGAATAAACTTTATCTTTTCCTTTAGTTAAAACAGCAGCCCATGCAGCTTTGTCGCCTATAACAGGTGCACCCATGCCATCAGCACTGTGACACATTGCACAATTGGCCTCATATGCTTTTGCTGCATTAAAACCACTAGCTTTCTCTTTTGGAAGGTCACGAACTTCTGAAAGTGGTGGATGAAAATCACTGATTCCCGCACCTTTTATATAAACAACTTTTGCTGTTTTTTCTTGGCAGTTCGTCATGCAACGTTCAGATGGTTTTACTTTTTGTGCACCAAAGTTATCAGGATTAGAGAAATATTTTCGTACATTTTCTGGACCATTTGGACCATCAATTTTTGGTTCGAAACCATCTCTATTTGGCATTTTAATCTTTAAGAATTTTTCACGATTAAGTACATACTCATCGTCAACTTCCTGTCCGTCAATCTCCATCTCATTGATATTTAAGATATATGCGACAAGAGCATAAACTTCATCATCAGTTAATGAATCTGTCATTGGATGTGGCATAGCATCTTTAATATACCACCAAAGAGTACTTGCTTGTGGCCAGTATGTACCAAAAACACGTACAGGACCATCAGTATCCGGTTTTATTCTTTGATTTGTCAATGTTTCATGAAGCTCATAAGCATTTCCTTTGGATAATGACGGATAACCACCACCACCTGAACCAAAGTCACCGTGACACATTACACATTTTGCTTCGTAAACTTCTTCACCCTCTTCAACAGAACCTTCACCCTCTGGTAAACCAGTGCCATCTGCCATAACATCTGAATCCCACTCTTCATATTCTGCTTTAGTTGGAGTACGACCAAATTTAATAGCACCGCTGTGTGCCTTTTCATTTACCTGATAAGGGCCTGTTTTACCATTTACTACAGGATACATTACACCACCGTCAATCGATGCTTTTGTAACATTTTTCGTATCTGTTGGAGTTGCACTGTCCATACATGCAGTAAGTCCTAAAGATAGGGCAGCTGCTGCAGAAATTGATATTAATAGTTTTTTATTTAATTTAAACATTATTATGCCTTCCCTTCGATAACTAACTCACCATTTGCTTTACGATCTAACTGTGAACGAACTTCAACGTGAGTTATCTTACCATCTTTTTCAACTTTCCAAGTTTCAACTGCATTTCTATGATAAACAGCCTCAACACCAACTTTTAAAATCTCTTGATCAATAGTTGGCTGAATATATCCAGCATCATCCATTGCACGAGAAGTAAGAAGTAGCTCTTCACCTTTTTTATATGTGTGAACATAACTCCAACGAGTCCAACATTTTGGAAGTACAAGACCTTTAAGGCTAGCTTCTTTATATGTTTTCCCACCATCAAATGAGATATCCACACCCGTGATTGTACCCATACCAGACCATGCAAGACCTTCGATTTCTACAGTATCACCATCTTTTAAATCTGTCCAGTCAATTTCTGGGGATGGAGAAGTAACTGTTGAGTTGACCTCATTGGCATAGAAGTGTTGGATAGCTTTTCCAGTAGGTTTTAGAACTGTATATTTAGAAGTTTCTTCTTTACAGTACCAAGGCTCACTAGCAAAGTCTAAACGGCGTAGCCATTTAACACATAAGTTACCTTCCCAGCCCGGAACAAGAAGACGGATAGGATAACCTTGTTCTGGACGGAGTGCTTCACCATTTTGTCCCCAAACGATCATTGCATCATCTAAAACTTTTTCCATAGGAATTGTTCTTCCCATTTTAGATGAGTCTCCACCTTCTGCAAGCATCCATCTTGCTTCTGGCTTGATACCTAAGTCTTTTAAGATGTCTTTAACATATACACCTGTCCACTCTGCACAAGACATAAAACCTTTTGCAAACTGTAAAGAGTTATATTGTGGACCTCTCCACTCTTGACCACCATTCGCAGGACACTCAATAAAGTGAGTGCGCGTTACACTTGGGTAACGTTTGAGCTGTTTCATAGTAAGGACTAGTGGTCTTTCAACTAAACCTGTAATCATTAGTCTATGTTCATTTGGGTCTATATGCGCTATACCACCGTGTGAACGACTGAAGAAAAGACCGTTAGGAGTGATGATACCGCTAGACTCTTGAATAGGAGTAACTGCGATAGAAGCTCTGAAGTTTCCTGATGCAAGAAGTTTTGTATATCTTCTTGTTACGTTATGCTCATATTTTGATGGCATACCATAAAGGTTTTTTGTTACAGGATCTCCCCATTTTGTTCCCCATGATTGAGGTTCTAAGATGCTAGGATCACCGGCATGTTCGGACGCAAGTAGAGATGTTCCAGCAAGAGCAGTCACAGAAAGTGCTGCTGTTTTTGCTAAAAAGTCTCTTCTGTCGACATTAGAGTTCTTTGCCTTTGCTTGCAAAGAGTCTATGTCTTGTTGAGATTTTTTTATATCCACAATTTTCTCCTTAATAAGATTGTCTGTTGTCTTCATAATATATGTCACTTTGTATTTAAAGATACAAAGAGTTTTACTTTAGCATTATGTCGTTTTATGATTAACATGAATCTTATTATACAAAAATGTGAGATAAAAATGTGATATTTAGAGATAAAAAGCTGCTTTTGTTTCAATTTGTAACCAATTGAAAATATAAAAAATATTAATATACGTCTTAGTAATTTTTATAATAATAATTGCTTATCAAATATGAAAAAAACTTATTTTTTCACAATTCCAAGTATGAGGTAATCACCAGTTTCTTCGTCAATATAGAAAGGAATTACAAGACCTTGATGTTCTATATCTCTAATATTTTCGTTATCGAAATAAATTGATTTTTTAAACTTTTGAACTTTTGTTGGCATATTTAAAATTACAGTATCCAAATACATTTTGAAATTTTTGACAACTGCCAAATCATTTTGTGTAAAATCACCCAAAAGAGATAGTAATTGTTTTTCAAAACTTGGAGCACATAAAATATTCATGATTGAACTTTCTTCTCTAATTGTTTTGTAAGATCTTGTGAACAAGGATAAAACTCTTTTACAGAGTTCTTATCCTTCTTATAAGCTTCTAGTGCATTTTGCATCTCTTTTTGTGCATTTGTATCTAGGATTATAGTGCTCATAGCTATTCGTCATCCTCATCTGCTTTTGGAGTATTGCCATAAATAGTATCTACCTCTTCTGATAGAGAAGATATAGTATCTATGGCATCTTCGTAAGCTTCAACTTGTGCATCACAATCTTCTTCATCCTCTGCAGTTGCAGTAGCTTCTTTAAGAGATTTTTCCATCATATATGCTTTAAAAGGCATTCCATAATTATAAACTATTTCGCCTCCATGTTTGCCTTGTAAAAATGTAGTAAACATAGCACCTATTAATAAAAGTGTTGCAAGACTTTGAAGTCCAAACTTCTTTAATCGGCACCCTAAGATTTGAAGTAGTGCAATTATACCCATAGAAATTGCAAGATAAAGACCAAGCTCTTTATGCTCTAGTAGTTCATGTTTTCCTGCTGCACTAAGATATTGAAATATCTCTGGACCGGCTTGATTACCTGTATACCAAGCTGCTATCATTGCAAGAGCTGCAACAAGAGTAGCTCTTGCTGTAATTTTTGAAAGTATCTCTTTCTTGGTGATCATATAGGCAATACCAAAAGCAGTTGCAACTACAGGTAAAACCATTGCAAAGTGTACACTGGCTGGATGTATCATCATTAGATATCCTTTAGGTTAGATTTAAATTTAATTTGATTATATTGAAAATAGTTCTATAAAATAATATTTAATTATAATAATTTTTTATTTTAAGATTCCTTTTATTTTTTATCCATAACATCTTTTGCTGACTTAAGAGCATGTCCTAAAGCCTCTTTTGCAACAGAAAAAGCTTGAACGCCCATACGTTTTGCTTCTTTTGCTTTTGGAGATTTAAGAGCGAAATCAGCTTTTTTGACCGCAAGTTTTGCCAAAGATGAAAAACGTTCTTTCATAACTTCAGCTGTCTCTTTTGAGATATGGACAAGTTCTTCCAGGTCATATTTCATCTCATTATTAATATCTAACAATACTTTTCTTATAGTTGTCGTACTTTCTGATGCCTGTGTAACGACCACTTGAGAAAAGAGGGTATCTGTTTGGTTGAGGTCTTCTATGATAGTGTCATAATCTTCAATAAGAATATGTTTTGCTTCAACTGGCATAAATGCAAGACGTTTTTTAAATCTGTCAATTGATTGAATAAGTCCTGCTCTCATACCTTTTAGAGTAGCTTTTAATATTTCATCAGCTCTATTTGGTGTTGCTTCTGCAACCTCTATAGCGGTTGCAAGAATTGTAGAAAGAATTTTTCGTACACGAATAGTATTTAGTGATCCCTCTTTTATAGCTTCAAAAGTTATCTCTTTGATAACTTCTTTTATAGGTGCTGAAATATCACCATCGCTATCTTTCTCGAGAGCAGTAATAATTGCAGACTCCACCATTTCACAAAGGATATCGTACAAATCAATAGATTGTAGTTTTACCTGATGGAGTTTTATAAGAAGTGTTTCATTATTATTGAATTCTGCTTCTAGGGCGTTGAAGACCTCATATTTTTTTTCTTGAAGTTCTTCAGATTTTTTTTCTAAGGCTCGTTCTAATGCCTCTTTTTTCTCAAGCAGTTCCTGCAGATCATTTTGAAGTGTTTGAGTCTCTTTCTCAATAAAAAGATTTGAAATAAGTTTAATCTCTTCAGTATTAAGCTTTTGCTCTTGAAGTTCTATATTCTCAAAAGCAGTGTGAATTCGTTTTTGTATCGTTTTGTAGCGTCTGTTGTATGCTTTTTTAAGTTTTTGTTGTAACTCTTGTGTATTCATTATAAGCTCCTTAGAGTACCATTTTTATATCTTGATGTTTTTTGAGTGCATCATAGATAAATTGTCTGTCATCTTCATTATGTACAAGTAAATCAAGATTCATACTGATATATTTTCCTGTTTTTGATTTGTTTGAATCACTTAGGCTATGCTCTCTCTTATCGATTACATCTTTAATAGCATTTTGTAAAGCCTCTTTTTCGCTAGCTATGACTTTATAACACCAATTGCAAGGATATTGTAGTTCAAGTTTTTTGTCTTTAAGCTTGTCGTTTAAAGTCTCCACTTTTTCCTCCTGACTTTGATTCTAGTTGTATATTTCTAATAATCATTCCCTTATCGATAGCTTTTACCATGTCATAAATAGTTAAAAGTCCGATAGATGTCCCAGTGAGTGCTTCCATTTCAACCCCGGTTTGTCCTGTGAGCTTTGCTGTTACTGTGAGTTTAAAACCTGGAAGTTTTGGAAGTTCTTCTACATCGCAATTAATACCACTGAGATTTAAAGGGTGGCACATTGGAATGAGTGAACTTGTCTGTTTTGTTCCCATAATTGCAGCAATAACGGCAGTTTGCAGAACAGGACCTTTTTTTGTTTTTTCAGCGACAATAGCATCATATGCATCTTGACTCATCTCAATTATACCGCTTGCCACTGCAATACGAGTCGTGTTTTGCTTTTCACTGACATCAACCATTTTTGGTCTTTGATTATCATCTAAGTGTGTTAAATCCATTATACAATCTTTCTGTTTTTACAATATTATAGCAAAGTGCTGTTAATAGTTGATATAAGAGAGAGCTTTTTGATAATCTTCAGGATGATTCATATTCAAGAAATTTTTAGTATCTTTAAAAAAACAATAGTTTACACTTGCATTTTTGAGTAAAAACCCAAGTTTATGATTATCTTCTTTTAGCATTTTGTAAAATTTTTTTTCAAGGCTTTTATGATAAATTCCACAAAGAGGTTGTATTCCCTCTGGTGTCTTGGCTATTGTTGCATCAATATTTTCTGTATCATGCTTGATGATCTCATGTATGATTGTTTTATCTATAAAGGGAGAATCAACGCTTATCGCAAAAAATCTATTTGTATCTAAATAATTAAAAACTGCTACAAAACCGCTTGTTGGTGCATAAATTTTTTCTGTTTTATCATCTTCAATAAAATTTGCTTGAAAATTATATAAAGAACGATCTTTGCAAGAGATATAAATATATTTGAAGATTTTTGAGAGTCGAGAATATTGATACTCCAAGAGAGTAGGATAGGATGCAAATGGAAGAAGTGCTTTGTCTTCTCCCATGCGTGAGCTTTTTCCACCTGCAAAGATTACACAAGGAGGTGATAAAAGCATAGATTATTTAGCTTTAAAAGAGAGTTCTGCTTCAATTCTTCTGTTCTGTGCACGACCTTCTGCTGTGTCATTACTTGCAACAGGATTAAGTTCTCCCATACCAACTGCTGTAAGTTGTTTTGGATTTACACCTCTTTGAACAAGAGCTTTAAGAACAGCATCCGCTCTTCTTTGTGAAAGTTTTTGATTGTATTTTTCACTAGCTACACTATCCGTATAACCTACTATTTTTGCATCATAGTTTGTATTTCTTTTAAGAAAGTCTGCAAATTTATCTAAAAGGGCATCTGAAGATGCAGGAACAACTGCTGAGTCATTTGCAAAGTTTACATGTAAATTTACAGCAATAGGACAGCCATGTGAACCAACTTTTTCACCAGCTGGTGTATTTGGACATAAATCTTCAGAATTTACAATGCCATCATGATCATCATCCATAGAAATTGGACATCCATCTACACCCACTGTTGAGCCCGCTGGAGTGTCTGGACACTTATCTAGTGCATCATAAATTCCATCGCCATCAGAGTCTTTTTCTGCAGCAACAGCAACAACTGCTACCTCTTCGACAACTGTTTCTTCTTTTGGAGCTGGTTTTTCAACTGCACCAAATGAATAGGTAAGACCAACAAGACCAATTAGATTATTATCTGCAAGAGTATTACGTTTATTGTCAATTTTTGCAAGATAGATAGCCTCAGCTTTAAGAGCCCAAGCCTTTGTGATAGGAAATTTAATACCAGCTCCTGCATCAACTACAAGACCGCTTTCGTTATAATTTTCTACTTCATTACCAACAAATTCATATCCACCACCAGCTTTTACAAATGGAGTTACAGCATCAAATGCATCAAAAGAGTAGACACCATTTAAAAGAACACGAGTGATAGATGTATCGCCAGCACCAGCATCATAATCAACTCCGCTCATATAAAGAACAGATAATTCTGGTGAGATTTTAGAGTCTGGTTTATTAAACTGAAGCTCTAAACCACCTACCATATAATCATCACCTTTGATTCCTAGGTTGCCCTCTGCAAGGTTGTAACCAATCATTGGAGAGAGTTCATATTTGTACTGTGTATCAGCGGCAAATGTTGCACTACCTAAAAGAAGTGCAGGAAGTAAGAGTAAACGTTTCATATAATTTCCTTTTATAAAATAATTATGCGATTATAGCATGAAAGAGTGAGCTTTTAGTGAGCTCACTATCTTGGGTCTGTTATATATCCTGTAATAGCAGAGATTGCAGCTACAGCCGAGTTTGCAAGGTAGACTTTTGAACTGCGTGAGCCCATACGACCAACGAAGTTTCTGTTTGTTGTAGAGATTGCTACTTCATTATCACCTAGAATTCCCATATATCCGCCAAGACAAGCTCCACAGGTAGGGTTACTTACAACTCCACCTGCATCAACGATAATGTCGATATAACCTAAATGATTTGCCTCACGCAAGATCTTCTGTGTTCCCGGTGTAACAATAAGACGAACATCAGGGTGTACTTTCTTACCTTTAAGTATCTCAGCTGCTACTTTTAAGTCTGCAAGACGGCCGTTTGTACAGCTTCCGATAAATGCCTGATCTACTTTGATCTTGTCAGCAACTGCCTGAACAACAGAGTGACCGTTTGATGGTAAGAACGGGTAAGCAATAACTGGGTCAAGGTTTGCTACATCGATCTCTAAAACCTGTGAATATACTGCATCTTCATCAGAGTAGTGAATACGAGGCTCACGCGCAAGGTCTTTGTCGCTCAAGAACTCTTTTGTGATATCGTCATATGCTACGATTCCACTTTTAGCACCCGCTTCAATCGCCATATTACACATAGAGAATCTGTCATCCATTGTTAAGTGTTCAATTGTTGAACCTGTGAACTCCAGAGTTTTATAAAGCGCACCATCCACACCGATCATGCGAATGATCTCTAAGATGATATCCTTACCTGTAGTATATTTTCCAGGTTTACCGCTAAGAATAACCTTGATAGACTCAGGAACCTTAAACCAGTTTCCTCCCGTAATCATTGCAAATGCAAGGTCCGTTGATCCCATACCTGTAGAGAATGCTCCAAGTGCACCGTGCGTACAGGTGTGGCTGTCAGCTCCGATAATTACATCACCAGGAACAACGAGCCCTTTTTCAGGTAATAAAGCGTGTTCAATACCCATGTCTTTTTCATCAAAAAAGTTTTTAAGACTGTGCTTTTTTGCAAAATCACGAGAGATTCTTGCCTGATTCGCAGAAGCGATATCTTTTGCAGGAATGAAGTGATCGAGTACGATAGAGAATCCATCCGGATTTGCTAAAGATTTGGCGCCACTCTCTTCAAATGCTTTAATAGAAATAGGTGTAGTGATATCATTTCCGATAACCATATCGATCGGTGAGCGTACAATCTCACCGGCATGAACTGTTTTACCGACATGTTCAGAGAATATTTTTTCAGTTATAGTTTGACCCATAGTGTTAAACCTTTAATAGTGTTATAAATAATTTCGCGATTATAGCATAGAGAGAATTAAGAAAAACTGCATCATAAAGTATAACTATTCTTAAACTTAGTATAAACTCAGTTAGGCTTAAGCAAATCATAATGTCAAAGCTATTATCATGTCAAAACGAAAAGAAGACAAAAATTGTCTTATTTACAATTTAACCTAAAATAAGAGGTAATAAATATGCAAGTATATTTAGATAATAATGCTACTACAATGTGCGATCCACAGGTAGTAGAAGTGATGCAACCATTTTTCAGTGAACTCTACGGAAATCCTAGTTCCCTTCATAAGTATGGTACGGCAACACACCCATATATAAGAAAAGCGATAGATCAGATGTATACAGCGATAAATGCAAGTGATGATGATGACATTATTTTTACATCATGTGCAACAGAGTCAAATAACTGGGTTTTAAAATCAGTTTTCAATGACTTAATTGTTGGCGGTGAGAAAGATCATATCATTACAACAGAGGTAGAACATCCTTCTGTCCTTTCAACGTGTAGATGGCTGGAAGAGCAGGGTGTGAAGGTTACATATCTTCCTGTAAATGACCAAGGAGTTGTTGAACCACACGTTGTAAAGAGCTTTATTACAAATAAAACAGCACTTGTTTCTGTTATGTGGGCAAGTAATGAGACAGGAATGATCTTTCCTATTAAAGAGATCGGTGAGATTTGTAAAGCAAACGGTGTACTTTTTCACTCTGACGGTGTTCAGGCTGTTGGTAAGATCCCGGTTGATCTTCAAGATGTACATGTTGATTTTGTTTCAATGTCAGCACATAAGTTTCATGGTCCAAAAGGTATTGGAGCACTTTATATTAAAAGCTCTCAAGCACTCTCTCCACTCCTTCATGGTGGTGAGCAGATGGGTCACAGACGTAGTGGAACGCTCAATGTTCCATACATCGTCGGTATGGGAAAAGCTATTGAGCTTGCTACTACGAACATCGAAGAGAAGATGGCAAGTATCCGTGCAAAACGTGACAGACTTGAAGATGCTCTTTTAGAGATGATTCCAGATACTTTTGTGGTTGGAAGTCGTGAAAACCGTACACCAAACACTATTCTTATCTCAATCCGCGGGGTTGAGGGTGAAGGTATGCTTTGGGATCTTAACAATGCAAATATCGGTGCATCAACAGGTTCGGCATGTGCAAGTGAAGACCTTGAAGCAAATACGGTTATGCTTGCAATCGGTGCTGACAATGAACTAGCACATACAGGTATTCGTCTTTCACTTTCACGTTTTACAACAGATGAAGAGATTGACTATACTATTGAGCATT
>Ga0256828_1001652_pt1 | contig 13725 bp, 16 predicted proteins | sample CV88metaG_FD_185993 | JGI IMG/M metagenome (GOLD analysis project Ga0256828, IMG submission 185993) | Hydrothermal vent microbial communities from East Pacific Rise, Pacific Ocean - CV88 | ecosystem: Environmental > Aquatic > Marine > Hydrothermal vents | place: Pacific Ocean: East Pacific Rise... | reverse complement strand
ATAAACGATAAAATAGATGTTAGATTCCAATTTGAAAGAGAGGGGTATTTTTATGCTGAGCCTCTTGATTATAGTGATGAAAATCCAGTATTTAATAAAATTGTAGGCTTAAAAGATTCTTGGAATAAAAATAAATCAAGAGATAAAAAACCAAGAAGAGAAAATAAACAATCAAATAAACAAACTCAAGTAAATGGTACAGAAATACAAATGACAAAAGAGCAACAAGAGTTATTTGATAAATATACAAAAGAGTTAAAACTAAATAATGAAATTGCAAATATCTTAGCTAGAGATGAATTATTAAGTCAATTTTATACTGATTCTTTAAAAGAATACAACAGTATAGTAACAATTGCAAATATAGTATCTAATGAAGTTGCAAAAGAGTTAAAAACAAAACAAATAGATCAACTAAAATTTACACCATCTCAAATAGCAAAACTAGCAAAACTAATTGATGATGAAACTATATCTAGTAAAATAGCTAAAGAGGTATTTGAAGATATGAACAATAATGGAGAAGACCCAGCTAAAATTGTAGAAGATAAAGGATTAGTTCAAATAAGTAATCCTGATATAATAAATCCAATAATAGAAGAAGTGATATCTAAAAATCCTAATAATGTAACAAAATATAAAGATGGAAATAATAAACTATTTGGCTTTTTTGTAGGGCAAGTTTTAAAAGCTACTAATGGTAAAGCAAATCCAAAAGTAGTAAATGAATTAGTAAAAAAACAATTAGATAACTAAACAGAATATTCTGTTTAGTTATTATAAAACACTCTTTACAATTAAAATCATTGCTCCAATAGTTGCCATAATAAGTACAATTACTTTGGTATATTGTTTGTTAAAATATTTTACAAAATATGGGGATATCAAATATCCTATTAAAAATCCTGGCATCATGTAAATACCCAATATTATATCTGGATATTGAAACTTTCCATTTATATAAAATACTATTAATAAAACTATAGAAAATATAGTATATACAAAAGATAAAGTTGCTTTTATAGATTCTAATTTATGATTTTGAAATAATAATGCTAATACATGTCCACCACTTAAAGCTGTTGCACCCATAACTCCACTTATGAAACCTCCTATATAATTAATAGTTTTGTTTAGTTTAAAACTTTTTATTTTTATACTTATAACTACTGATATTAATATAAATACACCATATAAAACACCTAAGTACTCAAAGTGTATATTAATAAGTAAAGCAATTGATACAAATATACCAAGTAACATACCTATTCCTATTTGTGGTAAATTTTTAGTATCAATATATTTTTTACCTTTATACGCCATTAGTGTTGTAAGTACTAATGATGCCAAAACTATAGGTGCTGGAATAAGTGTATAACTTATCATTGCTAAAAATGGTACTATTAACATACCAACACTAATTCCTGTAACCATCTGTAAAATTGATGCTACTATTATAATACTATTAGCTAGTATAAAGCTTGAAATTGTAAATTCCATTATTTGTCCTTGAGAATTTATTATTTAGAACTATCCTAAATAAATATTGTTAAAATTGAAAATGTTTGAAAATTGCTGTATTTAGCGTTGTGTAGGATGTAGGCTAAAGCCAAGAGTTAAGAAGCTTAATATTTAGTTGAATGTTATTTATATATTTCATTTTATGCTCCTTTTATTTATTGTAAAAGTATAGCAAAATATAATTAGAAAAAACATAAAAGCAAATCTAAACAAAGATTATGATACCCTACGATTTATATAAGACAAGAAGATTATCAAGGATTACAAATGGCAAATATACAATCTTTAAGAGGTATGAAAGATATACTAAAAGAAGATAGTGAACTATTCACATACTTTATTAAAAATGCATCAAAAATAGCTTCAAGATATGGTTTTTCATATTTAGAAACTCCAATACTAGAAGAAACAGCACTATTTAAAAGAAGTGTTGGTGAATCTAGCGATATAGTTGGTAAAGAGATGTATCAATTCATAGATAAAGGCGACAATGATGTATGTCTAAGACCAGAAGGTACAGCTGGAGTTGTACGAATGTTTGTACAAAACAAACTAGATAGAGCTGGAGGAACAAATAGATTTTTCTACCATGGACCTATGTTTAGATATGAAAGACCTCAAAAAGGAAGACTAAGACAATTTCACCAATTTGGATGTGAAAGTTTTGGTGAGCCTAGTGTTTATGAAGATGCAAATATTATTTTAATGCTTAGTGAAATACTAAGCTTCTTTGGTATTGAATACGAACTTCAACTAAACTCTCTTGGATGTAAAAATTGTATGCCAAGCTATAAACAAAACCTTGTATCTCATCTTGAAGACTTAACTTTATGTGAAGATTGTAATAGAAGAATAACAACAAATCCAATAAGAGTACTTGATTGTAAAAATGAATCTTGTCAAGAACAACTAAAAAATGCACCAAAAATTACAAACTCTTTATGTGAAGTTTGTGAAGCTGATTTTTCTAAACTAAAAGATATTTTAGATAATAATGGTATAAAATATACTGTAGATTCAAATCTTGTTAGAGGATTAGATTACTATACTAAAACTGCATTTGAATTTGTAAGTACAAATATTGGAGCTCAAAGTGCAATTGCTGGTGGTGGAAGATATGATAGACTTGTAGAATTTTTAGGAGGAAGAGAAACTCCTGCTATTGGATTTGCAATTGGAATAGAAAGACTACTTGAACTAATAGTTAAAAAAGATAAACCAAAAGAGTTATTATACATTGGAGCAATGAGCCAAGATGCAAGTGATGTAGTATTTTCTTTAGTAAATAAACAAAGAAAAACTAAAAATGTAATCACTGATTATAAAGTAAGAAATTTCAACAAACACCTAAAAAATGCTCAAAAAGTAAATGCAACAATTGTTGCTCTAATAGGTGATAATGAACTAAAAGATAACACTATTTGGATAAAAAATCTAAATACAAAAGAAGAAAAAACAATAAATATAGACGAATTATAAAAAGGTAAATTATAAATGACACTTTGGCAGTTAATAAAAGAAGACTTTAGTATTCCAAAACAAAATGACCCTGCTTTACATTCTAAATTTGAACTTATTTTTAACTATCCTGGTGTTTGGGCTATAGTTAATCATAGAATTTCAAATAGACTTTATAAAAAAGGATTTAAATTATTTGCAAGAATAGTAGGTGGACTTTCACAATTTTTAACAAATACAGATATTCATCCTTGTGCTACTATTGGAAGACGAGTATTTATAGATCATGGATTTGGAGTAGTTATAGGTGAGACTGCTATTATTGGAGATGATGTACTTATATACCAAGGTGTAACTTTAGGTGGAGTATCTCTAACTCATGGTAAAAGACACCCTACTATTAAAAATAATGTAATTATTGGTAGTGGAGCTAAAATACTAGGAAATATAACTATCCATGAAAATTCTAAAATTGGAGCAAACTCTGTAGTAATATGTGATGTAGAAGAAAACTCAACTGCTGTTGGTGTTCCTGCTAGAATCATAAAAAGAAAAAATCTTCAAAATAAACTAGATCATAATGTTTTACCAGATATAAATAAAGAGATGTTTGAATACTTGCTAAAAAGAGTTGCAATACTAGAACATGCTTTAAAAGAAAAAGATGGTATAGATGTAAGTAAAGAAGATGAAGAGTTAGAAGAAATTTATTCTAATTTTATAAATGCAATGAAAAAAGATACTAAATAATGATAACTGCATTACTTATTTTTGGAGTAATTGCAGGATTTATTGGTGGTTTTTTAGGTGTTGGTGGAGGAATGGTTTTAATACCATTGCTTTTATTTATTGGTTTTAATATGAAAAGTGCTATTTCTATATCTATTATGCAAATGGTATTTACTTCAATCTTTGGTACATTTTTAAACTATCAAAAAAATAAAGATTTTTTTAATAATGGGATTTTTATAGGCTTAGGTGGTTTTGCAGGTGGAATACTAAGTGGATTTATAGTTTCAAAACTATCTGCTTTTGCACTTCAACTATTATTTTTATTTATTGTAGGATTTGCAATATATAGAGTAGCACTTACTAAAATAATAGAATCTTCACAAAATACAACACACAATAAATATATGCTACTAATTATTGGCTTTTTTATAGGGCTTATTGCTATGAGTATTGGTGTAGGAGGTTCAGTAATGCTGACACCTATATTGGTTTCATATATGTTTTATAGCTTAAGAGATGCCTCTTCTTTGGGATTATTTTTTGTAGTATTTTCTTCTATTGCAGGATTTATATCATTAAGCTACAATGGACATATGCTTTATTATGAAGGTACTATTGTGGGATTATCATCTTTGATTGGAGTATTTTTTGGAATAAAATCAAAAAGTATTATCAAATTAAAACACTATAAAAATATTATATTATTTATGTATATTTCAATCTTTTTGTCTGTTTTATATAAATTGTTTAACTAAAATCTTAAATTTAAGATTCTAGTTATTTGCATTTGCAATAAGTGCTGCAAGTTCATCATCACTGATTGCTTCACCATCACTACTATCAATATGCTTAGCAGATACACAATCACTAATATTGTATTCTTTTAGAACCTCAACTGATATATTTTCATTATCAATCAATAAATTCATAGCTCTTTCTATTTTTTGTCTATTAAGATCATGATATTGCATTCTACTGATTATATCTGTTGCTATATCTTTTATTGTATTACAATCAACATCACTTTTTGATGCTTCATCCATTAAAGTATCAAGCTTTGTGATTATTTCTACTGAATGTTCTTCTGAACTCAATTTAGAAGCATTTAAGTCTTTTAATACTTTAATTTGCCATGTTTCATTGTTCATTTTAATATCCTTTTTTATTTATATCATAATAGTAACAAATTTAATGTATAAGTTCCCTTATAACTTCAGTAGCATATGAACCTTTTGGTAAAGAAAACTCTAATTCAAAATGATTTTTCTCTTCATTGTACTTAGAACTAAATTCATCAGGAAAAATCCATGCAAATCTTCTAGTACCATCTAGTGTTGTTTTTACATCATTTTGCTCTTCATATTTTAGTGCCATATCTACTGCCATTTTAGATTTTTTACCTGGTAATAATCCTGTAGGTACTCTATCTCTTAAATAAAACTTTTCACTTTCTGATTGGATATCTTCTACATGAAATATTCTTCCATAAGGATAATGACTCATAACATCACCCATCATAAGTTTAAATGGATGTTTTTGATTTTTTAAGGCTTTTACTTCATCTACACTCATTTCAAGCTTAGAAGCTATATCTTTTGGATCAAAAGCATCAATTAACTTTGATATTTCTATTCTTTTACTTAACCATGAATTAAATAAATAACTTTGATAAGAGTTTAAAAACATAGTTTTTAGTTTTCTATTTTTTTCTTTTAAAGTTCCATCTATTATAGCTTTTCCTTTTAAGTAGTTATCACCATCTATTCCAAATCGTTGAAATCCAAAATAATTAGGAATACCAAAAGTAGCTATTTTCTCTAATACATTTTCTATTATATAAGCATCTTTTGGTAAAACTCTTTTAAGTCTAATAAAAAACTTATTTCCTTTTAGATGTCCTATTTTTATTTTATTATTATGTCTTGTAAGCTCCAAAAATTTGATTTGTGGATGTGAAAACTTCTCTATTTGTTCTAAATATTGCTTATGTATAGAGATATATTGAATTGTCATTGCATTTTTATCTTTTAGACCTGCATATCCTATATCTCTATTTTTACAACCTATTGTATCACTTATTATTTGTAATGCATCCCATGTACTTAAGTCTTTTTTTCTAAGCTTGATTATGACATGCTCACCCTCTCCACTAAACTCATATAGTGGTATTTCTGTTACTACAAAGTCATCTTTACTTTGCTTAAAATATACATCTATCTTTGAGTGAGATAGATAAAATTGGTTTTGTTGTTCGTTCATTAAAAATGGTGTCCTTTTTTACTTAAAAAGGGCAAGGTTAAATAACCCTACCCTTTTAATATATTATATTTACTTTTTTTATCTATTTTATTGATAATATTAAGCTACATTATTGATTGAAACTTCTAACATACTTTCTATATTTAAATGATAATCAATAGATTCCCATTCAATACCAGTATTTAAACAAATTAATTTATAATTTTTTAAATCTGATATAGAAGCATTTTTTAATGGTTCGTACCATTCCATTGGTGTTGATATAATTCTATTATCTTCAAGTTTCACATGAAGATATTCTTCATCAAAGTGAACTTCTTTACCTTTAATTAAACCACTCATCCCAAATCCTTTCAAAGTCATTCTTATTTTCTTTTACAATTTCTAGTGCCAATTTTAAATCTTTAGCTTTAAAATAATTTTGAACTACTTTTAAATTTTCTAATTCAACTTTTGCAAAGCCACTTCCATTCATAATATGAATATGTTTTGGCTCATGTTCATTTGCATAAAAGAAAAATTTAAAACCATTTTTATTCAATAAAGTTGGCAATTAAAATCCTTAAAATAATACTTTTTTGATTATATCTAAATATATTTTATTTTATAGAATTATTTTAAAAATGGTGTCCTTTACATTTATTTTTATATTTACCTTTTTTAGCTGTTGCAAATATATTTAGTTTTAGTTTATATTTTTTGGCTATTTTAAGTACTTTTTCTTTATATTTTGGATTAATAGAAAATAGCATTTCATATTCTTCTCCACTACATCCTATTTTTGATTTTATTTTATTTTTGAAATCAAATCCTATATTATTCATTTTACTTAATCTTTCAAGTTCAAAAAACAATCCATCAGATATATCCAAAGCACTATTTACATAAGGTGAGATTTCATAAAAAAATTTATCTCTTAAAATAGGATTGATAAATCTACTCTTTTTAGATACTTTTTTACCTTTAAATAACTTTTCTAAATCTCTTTTGGAAGTTCCAAGTTCTCCTGTATGACATATAAGATCACCTACTTTTGTACCACTTCTATATATTGGGTTTGAACTAACAGATATAATTGTTATAGAAATATCAAGCTTAGTATTTGCAAGTGTATCTCCACCTATTATATCTATATAAAATTTTTTAGCTATTTTTTTAAATCCATTTGCTAATTCTTTTAGATCTTTTTTACTATATTCCTTTGGTATTGCTATTGTAAGTAGTGCATACTTAGGTAGTGCATTCATAGCTATTGCATCACTTATATTTACAAGCATAGATTTAATAGCTATTTGTTTTAGACTCATCCATTCTTTTTTAAAATGTACATCTTGAAAAAAACCATCACTACTATAAATATAGCTTTCATTAGATTTTAATCTATTTGTAATAACAGCACCATCATCACCGATATAATTATTATTTGTAATTTTTTTAATAAAATAATTTTCTTTGTTCATAGTTTGATTATATCTAAAAAAATGTTACTTTTTTACCAAATCTTATATTATTTAACATTTTTGAAGATTTTGTCTGTGTACTTATGAAACATAATTGAAAAAAATTCTTTTGTTTAATATAAATGTATATAAAAATTTGTTATACTCTAGGAAAATTATATGTCTAAAATAATTGATTTTATTTACAAAAAGGAATTATATGAGTATTACAATTCATAAATATGATGTTGTTATTGTTGGTGCAGGACTAGCAGGTTGTGCAGCAGCAAAACAAGCAGCAGCATCTGGTTTAAGTGTATGTGTTTTAACAAAATTACACCCATTAAGAAGTCATAGTGGTGCAGCTCAAGGTGGTATAAATGCTGCTTTAAGTGAAGAAGATTCTATAGAATTACACGAATTTGACACTGTAAAAGGTAGTGATTATTTAGGTGATCAAGATGCTATTAGACTTATGTGTAGCCAAGCTCCTGAAACAATCAGATGGGCTGAAAAAATGGGTGCAGTTTTCTCAAGAAATGAAGAAGGTAACATAGCACAAAGACCATTTGGTGGACAAAGTTCTCCAAGAGCATGTTATGCAAAAGATAGAACAGGATTAACATTACTTCAAACTATTTATGAACAAGCTCATAGAGATGGTGTTGAATTCAAAGATGAGTACTACTGTGCTGATTTATTATATGAAGATGGAAAAGTTAAAGGTGTATTTGCATTTGATTTAGTTGATTCAACTCCTGTATTATTTTCTGCTCGTGCTGTTATGTTTGCAACTGGTGGATATGGTAGAGCATTTAAAGTAAACTCAAATGCTCATGCAAATACTGGTGATGCACTAAGTATTGTAGCTAGAAAAGGTTTACCATTAGAAGATATGGAATTTGTTCAATTCCATCCAACTGGTATTGCTGGTTCTGGTGTTCTTATTTCTGAAGCAGCTAGAGGTGAAGGTGGAAAACTATTCAACTCTAAAGGTGAAAGATTTATGGAGAAATATGCTCCAAACAAACTAGAACTAGCTTCTAGAGATGTTGTAAGTAGAGCTATTTCACAAGAGATTTTAGAAGGTAGAGGATGTGGTGAAAATAAAGACCATGTTTTAATTGATCTTACTCACTTAGGTGCAGATTTAATCAACTCTAAACTTCCAGAACTTAGAGATTTAGCTATTACATTCTTAGGTCAAGATATGATTGAAGAGCCTATTTCTATTGCTGCAACTGCTCACTACTCTATGGGTGGTATTCCTTGTGATATAGATGGACATGTAAGAAGTGATACTAAAAACTTTGTAGAAGGTTTTTATGCTGCTGGAGAGTGTGCTTGTGTAAGTGTACATGGTGCAAATAGACTTGGAGCAAACTCAGTACTTGAAGCATTGTTCTTTGGAAGACATGTAGGAAATACTATTGCTAATGATTTAAAAGATGAAAATACTATCGCATTTGCAAAAGTAACTGTAGATGATGCTTCAACTGCACTAGAAGAATTAGAAAGACTTAGAACATCAAATGGAAATGAAAGAGTTCCAGCTCTAAGAGATGAATTACAACAAAGTATGACAGACAATGCTGGTGTATTTAGAACAGAAAAATCTCTATTAGTTCAAAAAGAAAAAATCAAAGAATTAAAAGAAAGATTTAAAAATATCAGAATTGATGATAAATCAAAAATCTACAACACAGATTTACAAGAAGCAGTTGAGCTTGGACATATGCTTGACTTCTCAGAGTTTATCGTAGAAGGTGCAATTTTAAGAAAAGAATCAAGAGGTGCTCACTATAGAGAAGAATACCAAACAAGAGATGATGAAAACTTCTTAAAACACACTATGTCTTATATGGATGAAAATGGTGATTTAAGAACTGAATATATGGATGTTGTTCTTGGTAATCATGAATTAGCAGAAAGAACATACTAAGGGGTAAATGATGAGTAAAATTACAAAAAAACTAACAATAAAAGCTTTTAGATTTAACAAAGATACTGATTATTTACCACACTACGATACATTTGAAATGGATGTAAGTGAAGATGAACTAGTTCTTGATGTAATGAACAGAATCAAATGGGAACATGATGGAAGTTTTTCATATAGAAGATCTTGTCGTCATGGTATTTGTGGTTCTTGTGCAGTTAAAGTAAATGGAAAAGCAACTCTTGCTTGTAAAGATAGAATATTTGATCTTGTAGATACATTTGGAGAAGAATTAATCATCGATCCACAAAGTAAAAAAAGAGCTTATAAAGATATGGTTATTGATAAAGCTGATTTCTGGAACAAATATGACTCAGTTCAACCATACCTTGTAGCAGATGTTGAAGAAAATCCAGTTGCAGAAAACAAAGTAAGTATTGAAGAAGCTGAAGAGATTGATGAAGCAGATTATTGTATTCAATGTGGAGCTTGTTATTATTCTTGTCCTGCTGTTGAAGTAAATCCTGATTATGTAGGACCTGCTGCACTTGTAAAAGCATATAGATTTAATGCAGATGTAAGAGATACTGCAAAAATTTCTAGACTTGAAAATCTTCAAACACTTGGTAGTGGTATTTGGGATTGTGTAAAATGTAACGAATGTGCTGAAGCTTGTCCAAAAGAGTTAAATCCTATTGGAAAAATTACAAAATTACACCAACAAACATTTGCTGAAGGTCTTGCACAAAATAATGTTGCTGTTAGACATGCTGTTGGATTTAAATGGTCTATACACAAACATGGTATATTAGATGAAGGTGAATTAGTAAGATACTCTGAAGGAAATATTGGAGTTATGAAACATATCCCTGAAGCTATTGCTATGTACAAAAGAGGTAAGATTGTAATGCCTTGGAATATGCCAAAATCTAAAAACTTAGATGAAATACAAAAATTAGTTGAAATATCTTCAACAGTTGACTTTAATGGGAGAAAAAAATAATGGAAAATTTAAAATATGCTTTATACACAGGTTGTACAGCTAGAGAATCTACTCCTGAGTTATTAAAATCAACAATGGCTATTGCTGATAAACTAGGTATTGAACTTGTACTTTTAGATGAAGCTTCTTGTTGTGGAGCTTCACACTTACAAGATTTTGATGATATGTTATCTTTAGTATTAAATGCTAGAAATATATGTTATGCAGAAAAACTAGGTCTTGATATGGTTACTATTTGTAATACTTGTCAACTAAATACATCACTTACAAAAGATAGATTAGATAATGATCCTATTTTAAAAGCAAAAGTAAATGAAAAATTAGCAGAAGTTAATTTAGAATACAAAGGTACTGCTACAGTTAAGCACTTTTTATATGCACTTCAAGATGATTATGGATATGAAAATATCAAAAAACTTGTAACAAAACCAATGACAGATACAAATATCGCATCATTTTATGGATGTCATAATATTAGACCTTCACACTTACAAAATAAAACAAATGGTGGGGAAAATTCTTATACACCTACATCTTTAGATAATCTTGTACTTGCTCTTGGTGGAAATGCTGTTGAGTATGAATCAAAAAATAAATGTTGTGGATTCCATGTAGAGTTACAAAACCCTGAAACTGCAAATAAACTAAGTGCTACAGCTATGACAGATGCTATTGATAATGATGCTGATGTTATGGTAACACCATGTCCACTTTGTCATCTAAGAATGGATGTACAACAACACGGTATTTCAAAAGAAGCAGGAAGAGAAGTAGATATTCCTGTACTTCACCTTCCTCAAATGGTAGGAATTGCTCTAGGACTTAGTCCTGAAGCTCTTGGTTTAAATCATAATATAAACCAAAAAGGTTTAATATAAGTCTAATAACTTATATTAAACTAAAAAAGCTAAGGATTTTTATCCTTAGCTTTTTTTATATCTTATATTTAGGATCATATATATAAAAAGATAAATAATACAATAAATAACCAGCTTCTAAAGGGCTAAAAAGATTTTCTTTTCTTAACATTGTTTCACTAAGTGTTATAGAAACATCTTTTTCATATTTTTTTATAATATCTATCACAAAAGCTGTTATTGTTCTATTTTCATGTTGTAATATCTCTTGATGAAAATAACTCTTAGGTCTTTCTATTTTTAAATCAAGCCCTATTTTAATAGCTTGTATCATTAGTCCTATTTGATAAGAATTGTATTCTAGTACATTTAATTCTCTTCTATCTTTAAATCTATATCCTAGAGATTTATATGCTTGTAATTCTGTTTTAACAGCAGGATTTACAATAACTTGAGGCATACCTTTAAATACTAATGGTAGATGAATATCATCAGCTGCTATCATCTCTGGATCGTAGTCTCTTTTTTTTAATTTTACACTTTTAAATACATTATTTATAACTGAACCAAACATATATCTCCTTTATTTTTTTATTGCTATAAATGTTGCAAAATTTATCCACTTAAATATACAATCAAAGTTTGAAAATCCTGCATCTAATATCATTTTTTTATTTTCTTCATAAGTATATGGTATTAGTACATTTTCTAGGGCTTCTCTTTTTTGAGCTATTTCAAACTCACTATATCCTTGAGTTTTTTTAAACTCATAATATTTATCTATAAATTGTTTATTTAAAACTTTATCTTCACATATAGTTTTTTCACTAAATATAAATACACCCCCTACTTCTAAGCTATCATAAATCTTTTTGATAAGCTTTTCTCTTTGAAGTGGTCGTATAAACTGTAAAGTATAGTTTGAAATAATAACAGATGAAGGTTTAAAATCAATATTAAATATATCATCATCTATTAAAGATAAATCAATATTATAAGCATTTGCTTTTTGTTTTGCTCTTTTAAGCATAGCAGATGAATTATCTATGCCTATTAAGTTTAGTTTTGTATTTGATTTTTGAGCTATATCAATAAGAGTCGATGCTGTAGAACAACCCAAATCATATATAGTAGAATTTTCTTTTGTGTATTGCAAAGCAAAATAAGTAGTTAACTCTAAAGCATCTTTATAAAATGGAACAGATCTATCTAGCATATCATCAAATACACTTGCTACATTTTCATCAAATTCAAATTGCTTTTTTATTTTTTCTTTAAATACTTCATCTTTCATAAAATGCATTATATCTAAAATGTGTTGAATATATCAATTCAATAATTTTTAGTCAAATGTCCTTTTATTACGATATTTAATAAATATACACCCATAATGTCCAATTCAAGTAGAAATAACGGGGTAATTGGTACATTTTTATTATTTAAAAACATAATAAATTGTAATATAATTTTATAAAAATACCTTAAATATAGGCTTTATAGCTATATATTAAAATGTCCTTTTTTGTAGCTAATTAAGCATTAAAAGACTATAATGGGTGTTCAATAAATAGTTATGCTCAGTCTTCAAAGAAAATTGACCACAGCTATATTATTATAGTTAGTTTAATTTTGGAGAAAATAATGAAAAAATCATTATTAGTGCTATCAAGCTTGGCGACTATTTGTTCATTAAATTTAAATGCTTTAGATTTGATGATTGGTATAAATATAAAATCTGCAAGTATTGAAATTGATGATAAGAAAACACAAGATGATGAAATTGCTCAAATGTCAAATGGACAACAGTATAGTCCAACGATTGGTTTGAGAACTGAACCACAATATTTTAGTAATGGAAATAGTAATTGGGGGTATTTTTATCAATTCGATGGAACTATATTTCAAATTGATAAACAAGAAATAGATGGACAAGATGAAGAACAAGATTTAGGAACATCAATTAAAGGTTATTCTTTATTTGCAGTACCAACTGGATATTATCACTTTAATAAAAATTCAAATGGTTGGAGTCAAAAAGTTGGGATAGGAATAGGTGCTGGTTATTTAAATATGAGTGGTAATTTTAAAATTACAAAGCAATCTCATCCTGATTATGGACAAATAAAAGATGTAAATGTAAAAGATTTTGGAATGGCAGTTGGAATATTTTTAGAATTTTCAAATAAAAACCATTCAATTATTATTCAAAATTTTGGACCAACTGTAAGTGATGATAATTATGAATATATGCAACATAATGTAGATATTATGTATAGATATAAATTTTCATTATAATTTAAGCATAACAAATCCTTGGAAAAAAAACAAGCTAACACTTGCGATTATTTAAGCTTTTACTTTGTAAAATAGCTTACAAGTAAATTTGAATAGTCAAGTGTAAATATCGCTTATTTTTCAAGTCCACCGTTATCATAAAAAATCAATTCAATTTTAATACCAAATTAAAACTATATTTGATACAATATTAAAAATCAAAAAAGGTAATGTTATGCTATT
>Ga0256828_1001651_pt1 | contig 13727 bp, 12 predicted proteins | sample CV88metaG_FD_185993 | JGI IMG/M metagenome (GOLD analysis project Ga0256828, IMG submission 185993) | Hydrothermal vent microbial communities from East Pacific Rise, Pacific Ocean - CV88 | ecosystem: Environmental > Aquatic > Marine > Hydrothermal vents | place: Pacific Ocean: East Pacific Rise... | reverse complement strand
GGAGCTACGTCAGATACAACCTCTTGGGTTGTTTTTCCTCCAGCAATAAGGGTACTTCCCATTAACATTGCCAAGGTTAAGTGTTGTGTAATTGTTTTCATTTTATATGACCTTCTTTTTTTCTACAAAGAAATTATATATCAAAATGTATTTCAATAAGATTATTTACTTTCTATTAATGTTTTAAAGGTATAAGGAGAGAGAAATATACACCCAAAGGTGTATCTTAAATGGTGTGGATTGCTTTGTAGAGTTCGGAGACATTTTGTATGGCATTGGTGTGTTCAGTAAAGCCCCAGTCTACCATGAGGTATGCCATACCAGCACGTTTGGCTGCCTCTTCATCTCGTGGTCCATCACCAATAAAGAGTGCCTCCTCTACGGTGGTTTGTGTCTCTTTTAAGACTTTAAAGAGCATATCGGGGGCTGGTTTTCCTTGGGGAACATCGTCGTAACACCCTATTGCATCAAAGAGAGAGACTATTTGTAAATAGGAGAGAGATTCTAGGGTAGATTGTCGGTAGGCATTGGTTGCTACTGCCAAGAGGTACCCCTCCTCTTTTAGCTTATGTAAAAGTGCCTCTATGCCCTCATAGAGTACCAACTCTTTTCCATGGTTTTTGGTGTAGTACTCAGAGAACCAACGCTCATGGTCGGCATCGAATGCTTTGGCATGGTAGAAGAAGTGTGCTGGGTTAATGGTAGGGTCATTGACATGTCTTAAGATATGTGACTGCTCCATAGGCTCAAAGCCTAGGTTTTTACGTACGTAGTTAATGGCGTTAGCGATGGTAAGAGAGCTGTTTACAAGCGTTCCATCCATATCGAAAATAATGGTTTTTTTAGACACTACTTCTTCTCGCTTTTCTGGTTGACTTTAAGGTAGTAGGAGAGTCCTAAAATTAAGGCTGTAATACCAAAAAGAAGATAGACAGCAAAGAGGAGTTTTCCTGGTGCTGTGAGCGCAAACTTAAAGACAAGCATCAATGCCTCAATGGAGAGGGCTATAATGATGGAACCTAAAAAGCGTATCATGGTTTGGTGCGAATCTTCTGAGTGCCCTTTTTTCTTCTCTTTTCCTAAAACCTCCTCCTCAAAAATAGCCTTGACTAAGTCTACAATGGCTAAAGAGAGGGTGAGTAAAATGGTCGATTTGAACATCTCATTAATGTCAATATTGCTAAAGTCCAATCCAAAACTCATAATGCTAGTAAGCCCTTTAACAAAAAGCAAGAGTGCTACAGCAAAGAGTGCCAAAGAGAACGCAGAGTAGACCCATTTGTTTACAATACCAAACTTGGAGTTTACGGAGCTTGGATGTACCATCTTTAAGATGTTTTGTAGGGTAATGTCAACACAGATAATGGCTAAGAGTCTATCGTCTTTGTCATAGAGAGGAAAGGTTGCTGTTACGACCAACTCATTGCTTACCAAAGAGGGGTAAGGGTCTGTAAGCATACAACGATGCTCTTTGAGTGTTTTGTAGTAGTAGGCTCTGTCACTTCTGTCTTCTCCTTTACCAAACCCTGAGAGTTTTTCTTTGGGAGAGAAGTTATCGACAAGTTGTACCCCATTGCCATCAATAGCGTAGATGACCTCGGCATGAGGGATGGACTCTTGAAGATGCTCTATTTTGGAGATGATATTTTCTAGGGTGGAACCCTGCATACTTTGTGAGATATTGCGACTCATAATGTAGCAGAGGTATGCCCTCGCTTTGGTTCGTATTTGTGCGTACTCTTGTATCTCTTTAACGACTAACATCTAAACTCCTTTAACAAACGGTTCCCATAACATCGGTAAATGATGTCTTTTGATTGATAGCAACTTCAGGTACAATACTCCCTTTTTGAGAGAAAGTCAGAATGGTAGAACCCATCTCAAACCACCCAAAGAGTGCTCCACGTTTCAACCAAAGGTTCTCATAGGTGTAGTGTTGAGGCTCTGTGATGTTACTGTTGGTATGAATGCTTGGTTCAAAACTCACTACCATCTTTCCTACATTGAGTGCCCCTACAAGGACTAAAACATGGGTACGCCCTTTGGTATCTTCACACTCCATAACGATACGCTCATTCTCAATAAAGAGGTTGGGCATATTGCGTAGTAGTGGAAAGTTTACGGGGTAGAGTTTCCCAGGGATATGTGTAAGGCTACACACCTTTAACTCCATAGGCATATGGTAACGGTGGTAGTCTTTAGGAGAGAGGTAGAAGTTAATAAACTCCCCTCCCTCTACGCGAGAGGCTGCCTCTTGGTGGTAACCTCCAAAGAGCCCTTCAATCTCGTAGCCCATACCCTTAATTTGGTAGGCACGTCCTTGGGTAATGGTACCCGCATCGCTAATGCGTGCGTCTACTCCAGAGATGAGGGCTTGAGGGTCTTGTGGCAACGCTCTAGGCTTCTCTAAAGCACGTGTAAAGAGTTTGTTGAGTGTTTTGTAGGCACTTGGCTCTTTAAACTCAGACATATCTAACCCCATAAGCTTCACATAGGTCGCATTGATGATGTGTTGTACCACAGGAGAGAAGGGTTTAGAGGCAAATGTGCCAAACTTTTGAGAGATGAGTGAAGTGAAGTGTCTTTTAGTTGGCATTGGTTGTTCCTCTATAGTGTGTTAGGGCATCTTTCATTAAAGAGATATGGTAGTTCTCTTGGTGGTTGATAAAGTCAAAGAACTTCTCTAGCTCAGGACTCTCTTTGGAGACAGCTTCAGCAAGCTTTTTACACTCCTCTTTAGCAGCGAGCTCCTCATCGATACCATCTTTAAGGAACTGCACAATATCTTCTACCTGATAGAGCTCTTTCATTACCATACGAGGTACCCCTAAAATCCCCATTTTTGCTGCCATATCGCCAAAACTTTTGAGGTGAAAAAAGCTCTCATCTACCAAAATTTGGAAGATACGATTCATATAGGCATCGCTACTATGGGCTTTGAGGTAGTTGTAAATAAGGATAAGCTCATACTCCTTGTAGGTCTCTTCAAACAAAAAGAGGGTTAACGCATCGGTTGCCTCTTGGTTTAGTGTAATGTTTGGAAGTTGACGTGCCATACTGAAAGCATCAATCTCCTCCTCTTGAAGTTCTCTTAATACACTTACCATATAGTGTAGGTCTGTAGAGATACGTTCAGCAAGTGCTTGGTTGGCAAGTGTTGAAAGTTGCTCTTCAATGGCTTCAAGTTTGCGTACAATATCGTTTAAGATATGGGTTAATTTCTCTACTTTAATGGCAATATGGTCTCTGTCATAGTTGTAACTCTCTTGTGCAACAATGAGTTCATTTTCAAGCCATGTAAAGTGTCTAAAGAGGATGTCAGAGAAGTCAAAGAGACGCTGTTTGTTGGCTGTTTTACTCATAAACCCAGCCATTAGCATCTCAATCCATACTTCATGGGTTTGTATAAAAAGAGACTTCATCTATAGCTCCTGCCCTTGGTTTTCCTCTTTGGGAACACAACTGTTTACAATTTTGTAGGTAATGACAGGGTAGTCTGGCTCATCTTGGCGTTTGATGTAGGTATCGACAGCTGCTTTAATGGCAAGGGCTACCATCTCAGAACAAGCAGCATCTTCTGAGGGGAGTTTCTCTAAGAGTTTCATGGTAGCTTCTACAAGGTTATAGACCCCATTAAAGTTGAGTCCCTCTGCCTCTTGGGTAAGCATAGAGCCTGCCACAACGGTGGTAGTACACCCAATAGCTTGAAAACGTATCTTTTCAATGTAGGGCTCCTCTTCATCTTTTCCTACCACAAGGTAGATGGCTACTTTCTCTCCATTTTCTGGGTTTTTTCCTATCCCTTGTACATCGGCATTTTCTAGTGCCCCATAGTTTTTAGGGTTCATCATATGTTCGATTAACTCTGCATCCATCGTCATAGCGCGTACTCCTTAGATTATATTGGGGTTATTATACCCTTTTTAATTTAGACACTAATAGAGTTGAAATAAAAATTGGATATGATATGCCTATTAAAAAAAGGATACATCACTATGGCAAAATATATACTCTTTGATACAGAGACCACTGGAAACCAAGAAGCAGACCGTATTATACAAATTGGGGCGATGGTGGTACACTCAAAGTCCTTTGTAGAGGTCTATGATGAGCTCTGCTCTACCGAGGTACCCATTAGCATTGAAGCGATGGAGGTACACAACATCACCCCAGACAAGATAGCAAACCTTCAGCCCTTTTCTCAAACCCAAGCCTACGCTACCATAGAGAAGTTTAATGCTAAGGAGAACTACCTTATTGCCCACAATATTGGGTTTGATTTGGGGATGTTAGAGAAGGAGGGATTTGAGAACCACTACACCCTCATAGACACCGTACGTTGTGCCAAACACCTGCTACCTGACTCTCCCTACCACCGTTTACAGTACCTACGTTACAGTCTAGAACTCTACAAAACAGAAGAGGAGGAGGCAAAAAAGCTTGGTATTACTATTAAGGCTCACGATGCCATTGGTGATGTGTTGGTGATGAAACTGCTTCTTTCTAAACTTGTAGCCCTGACCCAAGAGAAGTTTCCAAACACTAACCCTATGGAGAAGATGGCAGAGCTTACCCAAACCCCTGTACTAATGAAAACCTTTAAGTTTGGGAAGTACAAAGGAGAGAGCATCGAAGCCATTGCCAATGAAGATATGGGCTACCTAAACTGGATGAGAAAAAACCTTGAGTTAGATGAAGATATGGCATACTCACTAGACTACTACTTAGGATAACAAATGAAAAATATCTGGAAAAGTACACTTATTGTAACCACAACCCTCCTCTTTTTAGGGTGTGGAGGGGGAGGAGCTACTACTCCTCTTAAAAAACCTATTGCTTTTTTTTGTTGGGATGGCATAGCCAACTACCCCTTGGCACTTCAAAACCTTCAAGGGTATGAGAGTCCAACTATCTACCTAAACCCCGTAGATCATGGTAGTGATGAGAACTTTGAGAGCAATGTAGAGAGGCTTCAAGAGGCTGGTTCTAAGGTATGGTACCTCATTTCAGGTGATCCTGACGATGACTATATGGATGCCCAAATAAAAAGAATTGCCACTTACAACGCAGACCATAGCCACCCTATTGAGGGGATGGTGTTCGATATGGAGCCATGGACGGCTTTTAGCGACCAAAACAGTAGTGAGAACAAAGAAGCGTGGCAAACCTACCTTGATATGCTTCAAAAAAATAGCGATAAACTCCATGCCATAGGGGTAAAGATATCGGCTGTAATTCCTTTTTGGCTCAACACCATTACCGAAGCCTTTCCTAACAATAGACCCATTAACTACGATATTCTCGATAGGGTAGATGAAGTAGTTGTGATGGACTATACTGTCTATGAAGAGAGGTTTGTCGCCTATGCCCAAGATAGCCTCAACTATGCTCAGAGTGTCCAAAAAGAGGTGGTAGTGGCTATGGAGATGCACGACATAGACAATGACGCTGTCTCTTTTGCCACCCATCCTGAAGATTTAGCACCCTTTGTAGAAAACAACTTTACCTACACCAGCTTTAAGGGCTTTAGTATTCATACACTCGATGACTTTGTAAGCTCAGAGTTAAACCTAAGCTTGTAAGCTAGCATAATAGTCTACCACACGGGCATCTACTTGTATCATACGCTGCAAGTAGGCTCCCAAATCTCCCCTACTAAAGTCTATACGCAATGTTTTAGGGTTAATCGCCCTTGAGATAGCCACATAAAATTGGCTTGGGGCAAAGATATGATCTACATTACAGACAAGTTGGTCTATGCTCATACCTTGGCTTTTATGAATGGTCACAGCGTAGGCGAGTTTAAGGGGAAACTGTGCACAGGTAGCTAGAGAGATGCTCTCTACACTCCCGGTATCATCGACTCTCATCTCTAGCAAGTCAAAGGTGTGTCTCTCTACACGTACATACGCCTCCTCTTTTTCAACAATGAGATACTCCTCCTCTATTTTACGAAGTATGCCACGCTCTCCATTGACAAATTTACCCCACTTATTGACCGTAAAGAGTACGGGTACCCCCTCTTTGAGTGTCAGTTGTTGTGAGATGGGGAGCATCTTCTTCCAACCCTCTAGCTTCTTCTCATGTACCTTCCCCTCTAGTGAGATATCGGCAAAGAGAATCGTCTCTTCACTCTGAAGTGTGTTGAGCTTCTCTCTGTTGGTCTGCTCTACCTCAATGTTGCGTCCAAAGAGGTAGGTAGGCTCATTTAAGGCTGTGTTGTTCCACAACCCATACATAAACTCAAGCACCTCTTTGTCACACACCCCTTTGCGTACTTTGGACAAGATGTGGGTAAAGTAGGCATCTTGGGTTCGTTTCATAGTAGTAAGCTCTATGACCATCAGTGAAAAGTGCTCCCAAGCACTACTCTCAAACGCATAGAGCCTCTCCCCTAACAAGCTCTCTGGTTGTGAGCGTTTTTGTACAGGAGGGAGCTGAAAAAAGTCTCCTACAAAGAGAAGTTTTCCAAGGTAGCCATAGCGTGAGAGACGGTAGGCAATCATATCGAGCATATCGGCACTAATCATACTGATTTCATCTATGACAATAAGATCCGTGGCTTTGAGGATTTTTTGCAAATCTGTCAGACGTTTTTTGGCACGTTTGTCTTGTAAAACAAGTGCCTCTAGGTTGTTGGCAATACCAAAAACAAAAAAGCTATGTACCGTAAAGCCTCCAATATTGACAGCACTCACCCCCGTTGAACCGAGGGCGATGACTTGTCTGCCCTCTTTACGGTAGGTTCCAATCACCTCATTGGTCAGGTAGCTCTTTCCTACCCCTGCCCCACCCGTCAAAAAGACATGGCTGTGTTTGAGTGCTTCGAGTAGCTCTGTTTTATCGTCCAAAACCAGCCTTGTCTATGCGTCCTTTTTGACAACGGCTATGTACTGGTTTACCCTCTTTGAGTGCCTCTTCAAGCGAGCTATTTTTTGCTCCTAGATGAAGCCACAACTCACTAATGAGCCCTTTTTGACAACGAAGTTCTACCCTTTTACCACTACCTTTTCCAAAACTTTGGTTAAAGAGGTAGCGTACCTGCTGTAAGGTCACTACTTTGCCTGCGTTGTTGGCAAAAAATCGACCTACCTTACTCTCATTGAGCTGGGTAAGCCAGCTTTGGGCTTGACCAAAGTAACGTGAAGCACTCTCTTTGTAGCAGGTACCATGCTTGTACCACTCATGACGATGAAGGTTTGAGGCTACCCCTGGCATCGCCTTAGAGAGTGTTTTTCTCTCCTCTTGGCTTAAAGACAATGCTGGTAGTTTATGCCACTGCTTATGTTTGTCTAGGGTAATGTACTCTCTAGGTACATCACAGTAGAGGTTCTCTCTAGGTTGAGGCCAGAGTCCATGGAGTACAAAGTGGTTGTCAAAGCTTCGGTTTTTAGAGAAAAAAGAGCCTCGTTTACACTCTTTTTTGTAACGGTGTGTCTCACAAAAGCTATTGTGCCAACTGAGTGCTAAAAGCAGAGGCATCGCTTCAGGCTTGTGTGTTGAGAAAGAGAGGTTTGGCTCTTTCACTTTTGGTGTAGAGGTTGTCTCTTTTTTACCATAAAGAGGAGAACTACGCAAAGGACGTAGGGTAAGACACCCATCATCCACCCATAGCTGGGAAGGTGTCGCCTCTGGTACTTTAAGAAGGTACTGCCCTTTATGGTGCTGTAACATCTCATAAGTTTGATGGAGGTTAAGCTTAAGGTGCTGGGTACTTTTTGTATGTTTAAGGTTGTTGTAGAGCAGACACGCCTCTTTAGGGTAGAGGGTGACATCTGCTAACAAAGTAAGGGGTAGAAGGGCTGTTAAAAGAAGAGATTTTCTAAGCATAAAGATACCTTTTTTTTAGGTATTATACACTAAGCTTTTAAGAACTTCTCTTTAAAGGCTTGTGCCTCCATAGGTTTACCAAAGTAGTAGCCTTGAATATTGTAACACCCATGTGCAACCAAAAAATCCAACTGTGCCTTCTCCTCTACCCCCTCGGCAATGGTCTCAAGGTGTAGGTTCTTCGCTAAAGCAATAATCGCTTTAGCAATAGCACTATCTTCAGGGTTAGAGGGGAGTTCTTTTACAAAAGATTGATCAATCTTAAGCTTATCGATAGGCAAACGCTTAAGGTATGCCAAAGAGGAGTACCCTGTTCCAAAGTCATCAATAGCTACCTTAATACCCATATCGTGAATTTGTTGGAGTTTAAAGATAGCCTCTTCATGCTGCTTCATCACCTCCCCTTCGGTAATTTCAAGCTCTAACCATGAGGTCTTAAAGTTACGTTTTTTCATCCTTACCTTAAGCTCCTCAATAAAGTCTTTCTCTCTTAAATGAGGCAATGTAAGGTTGAGTGCCAATACCCCTGCCTTGAAACCTTGCGCATACCATTGGGCTACTTGTCGCATCGCTTCATCCATCACCCACTGATCAATCTTTGTCATCAACCCACTCTCTTGTGCTAGAGGGATAAACTCTGAAGGAGGAATCATACCCATTTTAGGGTGTTTCCAGCGTACCAACGCCTCCATGCCTATGAGTCTCTTCTCTCTTGCATCCATCTGAGGTTGATAGTAGACAATAAACTCTTTTTTCTTTAAAGCTTGACGCAAATCAGCCTTCATCGTAATGCGTTCAAATGCTAAAGCAGTCATCGCACTTTGGTAAAACTGTACATTGTTACGCCCCTCATCTTTTGCTTTATACATCGCAGCATCAGCATACTTTAAAAGGTTCTCTTTGGTATCGTCAGCATCTTTAGGATAGAGACTAATCCCTATACTACTTGAAATGTAGAGCGTATGCCCCTCTATATGAATAGGGTGTGCTAAGACATCAATCAGCTTTTGTGCCATAAGCGATAGTGATGCCACACTCTTGTAAGATTTGACAATAAGGGTAAACTCATCGCCTCCAATACGGGCAAGAAAATCCTCTTTGCCTATTTTGGCTTTAAAACGCTCTGTTACAATCTGTAAGACTCTGTCGCCTATTTCGTGTCCTAATGAGTCATTAATCTGTTTAAACTGATCTAGGTCAATAAAGAAAAGTGCAAAGGTCTCATCATGGGCTTTAGCATAGAGCATTGTCTCTTGAAGATACTCATTAAAGTAGGTTCTATTGGGAAGCTTTGTCAACCCATCATGGTGCGCTTGATGGTACAAGATACGCTGCTGCTCCTCCAACTTCTGTTGGGCATCTTTACGTTCAGAGATATCGGTAAGGGTTACATAGATAACCTCTTGGTTATTGAGTACAATAGGGGTAAGGTGTACTTCAGCATAGAGGTAGCTGCCATCAAGACGTAAGTGTAGCCACTCAAACATATGGTCATCATTCTCAAAAGAGAGCTTAATCATCTCATTGGCTTTTGCTAAAGAGTTACTTCCATCTGGTTGAAACTCTGGAGAGAGGTCAGCAGGGTGGAGTTGAAGTATCTCATTTTTAGATGTGGCATGAAACATCTTGACAGCTTTTTCATTACACTGAATAAAGCTCCCCTCTTTTAAGATTAAAATCCCCTCTGAAGACTTCTCAAAGAGTGTCTCAAAGGTATCTTTTTGCCTACGTAAAGCTTCGGTTTTCTCCTCTATCTCACTCTCTAAAGACTTGGTATAGTTCTCCTCTTTATGGCGAAGCTTTTGAAGAAGAATGTAGATAATCCCTAAAAACACAATGTAGAGTACAATCGTAATTGCCAAGGTCTCTTTAAAGTCGTCATAGAGGGTCTTAAAGAATGCCTGCTCTTGGATTTTGATATTGAGAAGTCCTCTAATCTCTCCTAACTTATAGTTGTAGGCTTTGGTATATTTTTTACGAATACTCGGTACAGCATCCTCTCTCTTTCCATGACACTTTAAACAAGAGGGCTGGATATAGAGAGGTTTCGTGTAGGAGAAGGTATTTTCATTTTGGATAAAGGCATCTTCAATATTGGGATGAGATTTAAAGTATTGAATCTGCTTCAACTCAAAAGCATTGGCTTGATTTTGAGGGTTACGAGGACGGTCAGAGACGGTACGAACCACAACTTTATGACGCATACTCTGTCCAAAATTTTCACTAATAGCCTTCATGGTCTTTACAGGAAGAAGATGAATGGTCTTCTCTGTCACCTCAATATGCTCTTTCAAAAAGACATCTTGATAGGTTTGCCTAAAAGCAGAGATAAAACGAGAGAGGGTTTCACTTTCATTATATAGGATAAGATTTTGGGTTTGTTGAATACGTTGATATTGATCATACGTCTTATAGCCCAAGGCGATAAAAAGTAACAAAGCAAAGGTCACAAAATATTTCATCGTATGCATCAATACCTCCTATTTTTATGCCGCATAGACTATTTTACCATAAAAAAGTAGAGTATCTTTATCTTTTTTCCAAATAACCCTATCTTTATCCGATTTATTTGGCTATAATTGCGAACTTTTCTGCAAGAGAGTATCAAACTCCTTATTTGAGATACGTATGTTATCTCCTCTATTTTCCACGACATTAACGTGTGACACAGTTTGGTATCAGCTGCATAAAACAGGGTTTAACACCTCTTAATACCATTAGATAACTACTAATAGCACAAGATGAACAGAACACCGACTATTTTAATACAAAGATATACCTATGAAATTTACAGATTTTAACCTCAAAGAGACCATTCAAGCTGCCATTACAGAAGCAGGATTTACAGAACCTTCACCTATCCAAAAAGATGCGATTCCTTTAGTACTTGAAGGTCACGATATGGTAGCACAAGCCCAAACTGGTACAGGTAAAACTGCTGCGTTTGGTCTTCCTATGATGAGTATGATGAAAGCCGATGGAAGTGTAGAAGGACTTGTAATTGTTCCTACACGTGAACTCGCAATGCAAGTAAGTGATGAGCTTTTCCGTTTTGGTAAACTCTCTGGACTCAAAACTGCTACCGTGTATGGTGGTACACCTTATGGAAAACAGATAGAGCGTATTAAACAAGCTTCTATTGTAGTAGCTACACCAGGGAGACTACAAGACCTTCTTATGAGTGGTAAAATCAAAATCAACCCTAAGTTTGTTGTACTTGATGAAGCCGATGAGATGCTCGATATGGGTTTCTTAGATGAGATTAAAAACATCTTTACGTTCCTTCCAAAAGAGCGTCAAACACTTCTTTTCTCAGCAACCATGCCAAATGCCATTAGAAAACTTGCTGAACAGATTTTGAAAAACCCTAAAACGGTTTCTATTACAAAATCGGAAAAGACAAACACTAAGATTAACCAACTCTACTACGTAGTACAAGAGAGAGAAAGAGATGATGCTTTGGTACGTCTTATTGACTACAAAAACCCTGAAAAGTGTATTATCTTCTGTCGTATGAAAAAAGAGGTTGACAGACTCGTAGCACACATGACAGCCCAAGGGTTTAAAGTATCTGGTCTTCACGGAGACATGGAGCAAAAGCAAAGAGAAGTAACTATTAGAGCCTTTAAACAAGGGGGCATAGACATCTTCATCGCTACCGATGTGGCAGCACGTGGGCTTGATGTCAATGATGTCACACATGTATTTAACTACCATATTCCTTTTGATTCTGAGTCGTATGTTCACCGTATTGGACGTACGGGACGTGGTGGAAAGTCTGGAGAGGCGATTACCCTTGTAAGCCCTAATGAGCTTAGAACCATTAAACGTATTGAGAAAGATGTAGGTACTAAGATGACGACACAAGTCATCCCTACACGTATGGAAGTACAAAACAACCGTAACGATGAGCTTATTGCCAAAATTGCCAATACACAAATCACAGACAAAGCGATTGAACTGGTAAAAACACTTCAACATGACCTTGACATTGTTACTATTGCTCACCTTTTAGCTTCAATGGTACAGAGTGAAATCTCAGTCAAAGGGAAAGACAATATTGGTCTTGGACTTGAAGAGATTGAGCTTCTTATTGAGCGTGCGATGCAAAACCGTGGTAACGGTGGTGGTGGACGCAATAGAAGACGTGGTGGTGGAGGTGGTGGTTACCGTGGTAACAACCGTAACAGTAATGGTGGTGGTCGTAACCGTCACGGAAGAAACGGACGCTCTGGTGGTGGACGTGACAGCCGTAATGGTGGACAAGGTTCAAGAGGGTAACACCTCAAAGCCTAGCCTATGAAACCCATCTACATTACCGACCTTGACCATACCTTTTTGCACTCCAACCAACAAGTGAGTGCCTACTCTACAAAAGTATGGAACGACAAGAGCCAAAAGGCTATCTTGTCGGTAGCTACAGCACGAAGTTACCAAAAAAGCCTAGATTTTCTCAAAACCCTTCACCTTGATGCCCCCATGATACTGCTAGATGGTACGATGGTCGTCACACCTCAAAAAAAGCTTATTGACATTCAAACCATCAACAAAGCCCTAGGCGATGCCATCATAGATGAGGGGAGCAAATTTGAGATCTACCCTTTTGTGATTGCCCTAAGAGATGTTAAAACACTAGATGAAGCCTTTTTGTTTCCTACCACACTCAACACCCATCAGTATGGTGTACTACAAAATTACCGTAATGACCCACGTATGGTAGAGTGCAAAACCATACGTGCCATGGAGATGAACCTCAAAATTGTCTATTTTGGTGCGTATGAGACACTGTTTCCTCTAACCCAACACCTAGAGAAAACCTTTGGCAAAGCACTAGAGTATAAACTCTCACCAGAGAAATACTCAGATGGGTGGTTTCTTACCATTTTACACCCAGAAGGTGACAAAGCCCATGCCCTTAGCAAAGTTATGGCATATTTGGGGCGTGATGTAGATGATGTGACCGTCTTTGGAGACTCACTCAATGACATTGGTATGTTTAAACTAGCTAGAAATGCTGTCGCTGTTGCCAATGCCCTAGAGGAGGTCAAAGCAGTTGCTAATGTTATCTTACCTCACACCAATGATGAAGATGGGGTAGCAAAATATCTTGAAATTACACTCAGGTAATATTGGAGTAATACAAATCTCCTATACTTCTTTTACGGGAACATCCTTTAGTTTGTAAAAGATTTAACCATTATTTTGTTTCCCTTTCCCATTTTAAAGAGAGTGTAAAAACCAAAACACTATTTAAAGCCCCTTCTGCTCTCTTTAATCTTTCAGGTGTATCTATACTAAACCACTTTCCTTCACCTTATACACCTGAAAATTCAATCCAAAACCTTAGTAGCCTTCTACCCCTTTAAGAGAGCATTCAAATCAGCTAACCTCTTAGGTGTTCCAATATCATACCACTCTCCCTCATAGCATTCACCTGTTACCCTCTTCTTGCTCATAGCCTCTCTTAAGAGTGGTGCTAAAGCTAACTTCCCATAGGCAACCTTCTCAAAGAGTTTTGGGTCGTAGTAGCCTATGCCACTAAAGGTGTAGTGCTTCTCATTGGTGACAAACCCATCTTCTAAAGCAAAATCCCCCATGGGGTTATGCTCTGGGTTGGCTACCAAAATAAGATGTGCGAGCACCCCCTCTTTTAGAGGAGTCTCTGTTAAAAAGGTGTAGTCGGTAAAAACATCGGCATTAACGACTAAAAAGGGCTCATTTCCAAGTAGGGGCAACGCCTTGACAATGCCTCCAGCACTCTCTAAGCCTCCCTCTTCTTGCTCATCGGAGTAAAGCAGTTTCACCCCCCAACGTGAACCATCGCCAAGGGCTTGGGGTATCTGGTAGCCTAAGTGGGCGATGTTGATGACTATCTCTCTAAAGCCTAAGCTTGCTAG
>Ga0256828_1001650_pt1 | contig 13733 bp, 20 predicted proteins | sample CV88metaG_FD_185993 | JGI IMG/M metagenome (GOLD analysis project Ga0256828, IMG submission 185993) | Hydrothermal vent microbial communities from East Pacific Rise, Pacific Ocean - CV88 | ecosystem: Environmental > Aquatic > Marine > Hydrothermal vents | place: Pacific Ocean: East Pacific Rise... | reverse complement strand
ATTGATGCAGATATAAAAGCAAAGTTAGATGATGTAAGTCAAAGTGGCTTACTTAAATTTGGAAATGCTGAGGAAGCTTTAGAGGTATTTGCTTCTCAAGCTGGAACGATTAGAGAAGATTTGTGGGATATTAAATCTCAAAATGTGAAGAGTCCTGTTGTTATCTCTTTAGTAGAGCTTACAGATGCTCATGCAGATAAAGAGCCTCAAGTGTTTTATGAAGATGCAGAGTTTAAAAGTGCGATTGTTTTAGCGATTGGTAACTTACAAAAAGCTCGTACTCTTTTTGGTGCAAAAGTTAGAATTGCGATAGCTTCTTACTTCTCACATGATGCAACGGTTCGTGGTGCATTAGATAGTTTTGCAGTTGGTACTAAAACGATTGCAATCGTTGATATGTATCAAACAAATGTGAATGATGCAATCGTAGCACTTCAAGAGCTTGGCTCAATGAGATACTTAGCATTTCCTTTTTATCGTAGAGCTTGGTCGGTGTATGAGAATGCAACTGTTTTAAAACCAAACTCAGCTGTAGTTGCTGGTCATATTGCGAGATGGGATGCACTACTTGGAGAGTTCGGTCCGTGTTTCGACCATGCAAATAAACTCATTTATGATGTAGAGGGTGTTGCAATTCCTCTTACATACGAAGAGGGCGAAGATACTTGTGATGTGAATACACTTGTAAATGCTGGTGGCTGTTTACTTCTAAATGATGATGGAAACCGTTTATACAATTTTGAAACTCCAAGCGATGATGCTCGTTTTAACAAACTTGAAACGATCCGTTTCTTTGACTTAATCAATGAGAATATGCAAAAGTCACTTAAAAAGCATAAGCACCGTCCTGTTACTGATGTTCTTACACTTGCTAAAGCTGATGCAGAGGCATTTTTAAATAAGGCTATCAGAAACGGTGCAGCGATTGGTGCAAAAGTTTGGTGGAGTGATAAAAACTCGCCTGAGGAGATTGCAGCAGGTATCTTATATATGGATTATGATGCAGGAAATAATGTTGGTGTAAGAGCGATTGTTATTCAGCCTTATGCTACGAATGACTACTACACTGTGGAGGTTAAATAATGACTAAGAACGGATTAGGTGCTGATGCACAACTACTAACAGGGCTATCAATTATGATAGCTGGAAAAAATACTTTTGGCTATACAGGCGATGGGACTAAAGCTCCTGAGTTTGAGTTTGAAACTGTAAACGAGCAGAGTACAGGGCTGGTTAAACAACCTAAAATGACTCTTGAAGTTTTAGACTTGAGTGCTGAATATGTAGCTCATATTGCAAGTGGTTTACCTTTTGTTCTAAAGGGGAATACTCGTAAAGATGGCGAGGACAAACCTCTACTTGTAACAGTTCAAGGCGAACTTATGAAAACAGGTGGCGAATTAAAAGAGGGCGATGCAACTAAGCGAACTTTTGAAATTCGTGTGGATATGTACAACGAGGTTGTTGATGGTATTCCAACGATTGTTTACACTCGTGAGCCGTATAACATCATTTTAGGTGGTATTCCGATGGCTCCTGATTTTTCAAATAACATATAAAGGTAGGTTTTTATGAGTAAAAGCATTTATGAAAGTAAGCAAGTAGTTTTAAGTCGTGGTTATCCTTTTGGAGACAAAAGAAAAGCAAAAGTTCGTGGTGTTACTAAAGATGTAACAGTTCTTACAGTTAATGAGTTAAACGGTCTTGATGATGAGCAACTGCTTAAAAAAGAGAACCCATCTGTTTATGATGAGATTGCTGTTTCGTGTGGTCTTACAGTTGAGGAAGCTAAAAAGCTAACTCGTACAGATGCACAACTCATTAATGAGGTTCAGCAAGGTTTTTTGTACGGCTCGGAGGAGATAGAGCTACTAGACTAGAAGCTTACTCTTTAGTTACAGAGTTTTTCTTTCTATCAGTAAATGAGCAAAAGCTTTTAGCTGTTAGAGTGTGGCTTGAGTATTTTGAGGTCGCACTTAAAAAACATAAGCAAAAGATAGAACTACTTAGTTTAAATAGGTAGAAAACTCCCTGCAAGTTTCTGTGTAGGTTGGCTTTGCTGTAAAACAAATTTTTTTATAAAGGAATTTATCATGGATAAATTACACACATTAAACGAAAAAGAGCAGAGAGAAGCTGTACATACTGCACTCGAAGCTGATGGTATCAAAGTTACTAAAACTTTGGTTGACAAAATCATGGACAAACAAAATGATTTACTTTTTAATGCACTTGCTGGTGGTAAAGGTATCAAAGTTAGTGGTCTTGGAACTCTTGAAGTTCGTCCTCATGCTGAGAGAAACTACAAACTACCAAACGGTACAACTGGAACTGCTCCAGCTGGTTTTCATGTTGAGTTTGTTGAGAGTGATAAGCTTTTAACGGCTATGAATACTACTGAAGCGTAGTTTTTAGAGTGGGAGTCATTTCTCCTGCTCCTGCATCATTTTATAGAGTTTCTTTTTAGTGGTTTTATAAAGTGATTTAATTTTAAAAAGGTGGTTTTATGGCTTCAGCTAGAAACACAAGCTTGTCAATAAATTTAGTTATGAATAGTGCCATAAATGGTGCGAATTTTTTACAAGCCTCAGTAAATAAGTTAGTTAGTCCAGCAAGAAAATTAGAAAAATTTGATTTTTTTAAAGCTACAAAATTTTCTCTTCTTAATAAAAATGTAAAAAGTTTAGAAAATCATCTTGGAAAATTAAGAAGCCAATCTGCAAAAATTTCTGCAAATCCGATTAGATTAGATATTAAAACATCAAGAACGAGTTTAAAAGAGGCTCGTAAGGATATGACTGCTATTGAGCATGATGCTAAACAAGTGGCATTTTATACAAAAAAAGCAAGTGAAAATCTAAGAGCTGGTGCAACTGCTCAAAATAAATCAATGCACAAAAAAGCTAAAAGCTCTCAAGTAAGTGGTTCTACAATAGTTGGAGCTGTTGCGGTTGCTAGTGTTTTAACTTTACCATTTAAAGCAAGTATAGAGTTTGAAAGTAAGATGGCTCGTGTTAAAGCTTTGAGCGGTGCAACTGATAAACAATTTAAAGCACTTAATAATACTGCTTTAAAACTTGGTGCATCTACTGAGTGGTCCTCTGGTCAAGTTGCAGAGGGTATGCAATTTTTGAGTATGGCTGGGTTTAATGCCAATCAAACAATAAGTGCGATGCCAGGTCTTTTGAGTTTGGCTACTGCTGGAGCTACTGATTTAGCTACAACTTCGGATATTGCTTCAAATATTATGGGTGGTTTTAACATTGATCCATCGCAAACTATAAATGGCATGAGTGCTATGAGTTATGTAAGTGATGTTTTAGCAAAAACAATCACTTCTGCAAATGTAGATATGAGAATGCTCGGCGATACTATGAAGTATGTAGCACCTGTTGCAAAAACTGCTGGAATGAGTTTGCAAGAGACTTCGGCAATGGCTGGGTTGCTTGGAAATATTGGGATACAAGGCTCAATGGCTGGTACTACTCTTAAATCTATGGTTTTAAGGTTAGCAAGTCCTACGGGTAAAGCACGAAAAGCACTTAGTGAGCTTGGAGTTTCTGCTTTAGATGCTCAAGGAAATATAAGAAGTATGCCTCTTCTTCTAAAAGAGGTTGCAAAAGCTACTGAAAATATGGGTAGTGGGGATAGACTCGGATTTATAAAAAAAGTGTTTGGTACTGAACCTGCAGCAGGTATAAATAAACTGATAGAACAGAGCGGAAGTGGTGCTTTAGATAAATACTTAAGTGTAGTAAATAAATATAAAGGTTCTGCAAAAAAAATAGCTGAAATACAATTGCAATCTACTGCAGGGCATTTCAAATTACTTGGTTCTGCTATGGAGGGTTTAAGTATTAGTGCTACTACAGGATTGCTTCCTACAATCAAGCTTGTAACAAAAGGATTAACAAGTGTTGCTTCTAAAGTTCAAGGGTTTACAAAGTCATTTCCTGAGGCTTCTAAGTGGATATTTGGGCTTGGTGCTGCTTTTGTGATTGGTAGTGTTGCTCTTGCTGGATTTGGGCTTGTTGCAAGTGGTGTCGGTGCTGGTTTGGCTCTTTTGGCTTCGCCTGTAACTGCGATAGTTTTAGGAGTGGTTGCGATTGGTGCAGGGCTTGTTTATCTTTATAATAAATTTGATTTTGTAAGTAGTGCTGTAGATGGTTTTTTTAGTGGTCTACTTGATGGAATCTCTCCTGCTGTGAATGCACTTAAAAGCTCTTTTGGTGGATTATTTGGTGCTATTGGTGGGTTGTTTAATTCTTTAAAGCCTGTGTTTAGCTTCTTTAGTTCTGCTCTAAATATGATAGGAATTAACTTTAATAATGCAGGTGGTTTGATTGGTTCGGCTTTTGGATTGATTTTATTTCCTATAAGAATGGTTGTAAAAGCTCTTACATTCGTAATAAATATAGGTGCTATGGTTATTGATGGATGGGTAAAAATAGGACAATTAGCTGGGATTGTTTGGAATGGAATTGCTAGTTTTATAAGCTCAATAGGTGTCGGAATTAAAAACACTTTTATAGCTATGTTTAGTTGGTCTCCGATTGGTTTGATTGTTAATAATTGGGGAAAAATTGGAGCTTATTTTTCAAATATTGTAACTATGATTAAAAAGCCGTTTGTATCGTTTTTTGATTGGATAAGCTCAAAGTTTAAAGCCGTTTTTGGTTTGATAGATAAAGCTAAAAGTGTTGTAAATGCTCCGATAGATGCTGTAAAAGGTGGAGCTTCTAAACTTTGGAGTGGTACTAAGTCATTTTTTGGTTTTGGAGGGGATAAAAAAGAGCCTATTAAAAGCAAAATACCAAAAGCTGGGGTGCCTGTTAATAATGTAGATTTTAAACCCTCTTCTCTAAAAGAGGCTCAAATAGCTCAAGTGCCTTTAGAGAGTGTGAGCGATGTAACGGCTGGTGCGATAAATGAAACTAAATCATTTATGCAAAATAATACAAATAACACTCAAGGAGTAAATCAAAATATTACTAATCATATAACTGTTCATGCTCCAGCTGGAGGTCAAGTAGATTATGAGGATTTAAAAATTAAGTTGGCTATGGCTCAAAGAGAGCTATCTCAAGAAGATACAGATTTGCAAATGCAAGATGCATCATAGGAGGTTGTTTTGAATAAATGTGAGTGTGGCTGTAGTGCTGAGTATAAGATACGAGGCAAGTGGTACTGTGATAAATGTATGGTTGAAGTAATTTAATAAGGAAATATACAGATGAAAAAAATAGTTTTAATGATGTTAATAGTGGCTTCGCTTTTTGCGAATGAATGGGAAAGTGCAAAAGTTAAGTATGTGATTGATGGGGATACTCTTATGCTTCAAAAAGGTAGTTCAAAACCTTTTAAAGTTCGTTTGATTGCTCTTGATACTTTTGAAAATAAGTTTAATCATAGAGTTTTTGGACAGTTAGAAATACTTAAAAATGTGCATCCAATGAGTAAGCATAATACAGTTAAAAAAGTTATAGCTCTTGGATATAAAGCTCAAGAGTATGTGAGTGAAAGATACTTAGGTAAAACAGTTAAATATCATGCATACGGTCGTGATAAATATAAACGATTGCTTGTATGGGTAGATGTTTTAAACTTCTCTTTAGTTCGTCAAGGTTGGGCTGTATATTATCCAAATAATAAAATAAGTAAAGAGCGAAAAGCTTACTTATTAAAATTGAGCCGTGATGCAAATGTGAATCATCGTGGAATATATGCGAGGTATTAAATGAGTTCGTTTTCTAAACTTGTAAGTGGTATGGATATGGGAAAGATAGGCGATTTTAAATTCTATATGAATAAAAATGAGTATCAAAAATTATCTAAATCACTAAGTGCTACTTTTGGAAGCTATAAGCCGATAAAAGGTCAAGAACGATTAAGCGATGCTGGAGGGTTTGAGAGAAAAATATCTTTAAACGGTGTTTTAGTAGTTCAGCCACAAGATGCACTTAAAAGTTTAGAGGATTATGTAGAAGCTCGTGAGCCTTTGGAATTTACAACTTTAAGAGAGAGTTTTGAAGTTGTCATAATAAACCTAAATATAAATCAGAGTCATTTTTTAGATAATGGAGATTTTACGGTGCAAGATTATAACTTATCTCTAAAAGAGGTTTATGATGAGCTTGTATAGAACTAAAGAGGGCGATAGAATTGATTTAATTGTATTAAGCCATTATGGGCATTTAGTAAACTTAAATGATGTAATAGGTGCTAATAAAGTTCTCTTTGGTAAACCTCTGAATTTAGAAGCTGGTTTAGATATAGAGCTTCCTGAGTTTGCTACAAAAAGTGATATTCCAGCTAAACCAAAAGAGAGAGGTCCACTATGGTAAATGACATTATAGAGCTTTCAATAGATGGGGAAAGTGTAAATATTAACGATATTTTATCTCTTACTTTTAGCGATAGTGCTGGAATAAAAAGTGATAAAGTATCTTTAAAAGTTATGCCATATTTTAAAAAACCTGCACCAAGTGCAAAGCTAGAACTCACTTTTAAAACATTAAAAAATGGTTCAGAAGTAGAGTCACTCGAGTGTGGTTTGTTTCATGTACAAACAGTTACACGAAGTAATACTAAAGAGCTTTCATTTAGTGCTACAGGTGTGGAGTTTAATGATGTTCAAAAAGAGAGAATTTCGCACCATTATCAAAATACTAAGCTCTCCTCGATAATAGATATTGTTGGTGGTCGTTTAGGTCATAAAGTGAAGTTTCAAACTGAAGATATAGATATAAAATCGCTCAATCAAACGAATGAGAGTGATATTAATTTCCTTGATAGACTCTCTAAAACTTATAATTGTCTGTTCTCAATAAAAAATGATTTTATCTATTTTGTGAATAAAGATGATGAAGATTTACCACTTACAAAGATAGATGTGAGCAAGTGCAGCTCTTCATCTATTAAACACTCAACTAAAACTTTTTATAAATCTTGTGAGGCTTCATGGCATGACACGGATAATGCAAAAATTAAAAAAGTTACTTTTGGCGAGGGTACACCTGTACTAAAAATAAAAGGTACTTACATAGATGAGGCTGATGCCTTAGTAAAAGCAAAATCAAAATTAAAAAGTGTGAACAAAGGCACGGTTAGCGGTTCTTTATCTCTAAAAGGGATAAGTGTATATGCAGGTACTAAAGTCGAGTTGGTTAATACATATCAAGGGGAAGATGATGGGGTTTATAGTGTTGTTAGTTGTAATCATAGTTATAGCCGTAATAACGGTTGGACTTGCAGTATAGAAATAGAGAATTAAGAGGAGTATAAAAGTGAAAGTAGGTTTTAGAGAGTCTGAAATATTGTTAAGTGTTCCAACAAGTGGAGATATTAGAACTCTACAAAGTGAGCTAACTTATTTTACTCAAGTGGTGCAGGAGCAACTGCTTTTAGTGCCTAAAGGGATTAAAACGGATTTAGGGAGTATTCCTTTGTTTTTACAAAATATATTCCCTAAAGATGGCAAGGCGATGTTTGCATACATACTGCATGATTATCTGTATCAAGTGGGGATATTTGAAAGATTAGAGAGTGATGAGATACTTGAGGAGGCTATGTCTTCTTTGGGTGTTGCATGGTGGAGGCGAAAGGCTGTAAAGCTTGGTCTTAGAGTTGGTGGCTGGGTTGCTTGGAATGAGCATCGAGCGAAAAATAAAAAAGAGGTGTGAAATGAAACTTTTAATTTTAAGTTTGATAATGGTTTTTTCTTTTAGTGGGTGTGTTACTGATAAGCCGTATGCAGTAGGTAAAGTTATCTATACAGGTGCTAGAACGGCTTACATTGAGTTACCACTTCCTGCAAATGGTACTTTAGAGAATGTTGATACTGTTTTAGTTCAGTATGACAAAGTAAGAACAGGTGTGAGAGAAGTAACTGATAAAAAAAAAGGAAAGGATGCGAATACTTCACGATAAGTGGGTATTGGCTCGAATGTTGGTGGTAAATTATGATTGATTTAGAAAAACAGTTAAAAAAGCATGAGGGATTTAATGGGATGCCGTATGATGATTCGCTCGGCTATCCTACTATTGGTTATGGTACTAAGTTACCTATAAATAAAGATGAAGCGGAACTACTATTAAAATACAGATTAAAGCAAAAAAGAGATGAGTTAATCATAGCTATGCCGTTTGTCTATAACTTGTCAGAGGATAAACAAAAAGTGCTTTATGAAATGAGTTATCAGCTGGGTGTGGGTGGATTGCTTCTTTTTAAAAGAATGTGGAGTGCTTTAAAAAGTGGAGATTTTGAAAGAGCAGCCGATGAGATGCTAGATAGTAAATGGGCTGTGCAAACTCCTGAGAGAGCTGAGAAATTAGCTGAAATAATGAAACAATAGTTTGAGTAAGACAGAGAGTGAGACTTCGACCTCGCCACTCACTGAGCTGAAATAATATCAAATACATAATTAAATTATGTATAATCTAATTATACAAGAGGTCAAAAATAAATGAGAACAACAACTCTTAAACCACCACACGGATGGGTAGGTGGAAAATCAAAACTTGCTAAACAGATTGTTAGCTTAATTCCAAACGATCATCTTCTTTATGTCGAAGTTTTTGGAGGTGCATTAAATGTGCTTTATGCAAAGGAAATTCCTGCAAGTGGAAAATATAGAGAGGTCGCAAATGATTTTAATAGCGATTTGATTAATCTACATAGGTGCATAAGAAACAATCCTACTAAACTGCAAAAATACCTTAATGAGCTTTTTATAAGTCGTGAGCTGTTTGAGAATATTAAACGAAGTAATTTAACACCTCGTGACAATATAGAAAAGGGAGCTTTTTTCTTTTACAAGCTTCAAATGAGTTTCGGCTCAAAAGGGGATAATTTTGCTATGAGTGCCAAGAGTAGAAAACCTAAAAATATATATAAGGACTTTTACAAGTGGTCCGATAGACTAAAAATGGTAACTATTGAAAATATGGACTTTCAAAAGCTCATAGAGAACTATGACAAAGAGGAAGCATTTTTTTATTGTGACCCTCCGTATGTTGGAACAGAGTCATATTATAAAAATAAAAAGACTTTTGATATAGATGACCATAAACGGCTATATATGGCTTTAAAAGGTATTAAGGGTAAGTTTCTACTCAGTTACAATGATTGTGAGTTTGTGAGGGAGTTATATGCTGAATTTCGCATAGTTACAAGCGATAAGTTTAACTATACTCTTGGTGCGAATGTTCATAATAAGAAAAAAGAGGTTAGGGAACTGTTTATAATGAATTATTAGTATGTATCCGACATTGATGTCGGACACATTATTATATTTTATGTTTTTTGTCTAAATCTTTTATCTGTCTTGAAAAAACATTAAAACATACATTTATTGATGTAAATTCATCTACTTGATATATGTGTTGTATTGGCTTCCATTCAAATAAAGATATATGCTTAAAACATTTATACTTGAAACCTGATAATATCATCGCACTTATTAAAGCACCATTTGATATATATGTATCTTTATATCTTGTTTGTGCTATATAGTTAAGATAGTCTTCTGCTCTATGCTTAAGAGAATACGAACTTATATTATGGTTTATCTTTTGTGATTTTTTCAATAATGAAATATATTTTTTAGCTCTTTTTAAATACTCTTCATCTATTGGAGTTATATCACTATTGTCGTTGTTTATTGGATTTCCTTTAGTGTTTACAACTCTTAATCCATTAGTATCAATAATTATATTATTTGAGACTCTTACTATAATTCCTTTTTTATGGTTTATTATTTGTGGGAGCATATTATCTCCCAAGTTCTGAATATGTTGTAGAAGTTTCACAATATATTTGACTTCTATATATATTTATAAGAGAGTCAATCATTGGAGTATATTTTGCCATAAAGCTCATATAATCTTCAAAGCTCTCTGCAACTACAAAATGTAACATTGACTCTATGCACAACTCTATTAAATAGTGTGTTGTTTCATCTTCTTCTTTAAAAGTTTTTTCTAATACTTTTATTCCGAATGTTTCATCAAAGTTCATATTTATTATTACTTCTCCATGCCATCCTAAATTTTTTAATGACTCTTCAAAACTATATTCTGTATCATCAACAAAATTATGTTTATATTTTGTACTCTGAATTAGAATTCCGTCTTTTGTTTCATATATCATTCTTTATCCTTTTTTTGATTTTTTGTATCATATATATTATTAGATAGATTAAGCAATACCACTTAGCACATAAGTTCATCTCTAAATTTACTAGCTACTACTCTGCTGTTCTCTATCAAGTCATCGTTTGCATTTTCAAAACGGTCATAAATATCTTGAGCTAATTTATATGGAAGATAGAGAGATTTGTGTTTTATCTCTCTATGCTCCAGTATAAGAGCTACTGCAAACAATAAACCGTGAACGGCTATGCCATCATCACTAATTTTGATTTTCTTTTCAAATTTACGAGTAGGTCTATCTTTGTCAGCGATAACTTTTTTCTCTAAAAGAGCAAATTTATCTATTGCTTCTTTGAGTGTTTTATCCAAACTTTTGTTAAACATAAAAGTTCGTTTTGCTAAGTCCTGTAAAAGTTTATCTATCTGTTTGTCTTCTTTGGCCGTGTATCTATCATCTGATACATACAGTTGAAGCATAGCACAACTCATAAATAAGAAATACTTTTCATTTTGGAGTTTAGTTTGCTTTTTCATAATAAAAAGTCGTTATTTATTATTATAGAACTGTCCGTGTTGTCAAAGACTATTCTTCCGTGTTCATAGTCGCCTATATGTGAAAAAAAATTTCCATTTTCACAAAGTGATAGTTTTACTATGCCGTGCTGTATAGCAAATAGTGCAACTCTTAAAATCTCATCTTTACTTAGGATAACTTCTTTTTTACATAGTAGGTTCTCTACATCAAGGATTAGATTATCTTTCATGGTTGCACTCCTTAGCAAACTTTATAAAGTCTGATATAGTTTTTAGTTCTATTCCTTTTTGCTCAGCGATAGTGTTTATTTTTTTCATTTCTTGGTAACTCATCTTATTCTCCAGTATTATTTGATATAATACGGACAACTAAAAACTGCTCGACCAAAAGTATTTTTAGTGTCCGTAAACGGTTGGCTCGTTTGAGCGACTGTTTACTTTTTAAAGTAACCTATTTACTGTGTAGCTCATAGTGAGCTAAGAATAGTTTTTTAGCTACTGCATTTGGTGTTCTCTCCTTTCTATTAGTTAAACTTTCAAGATAGTCCAACTGTTCATCATTTACATAAAAAGCGATTTTATGCTTTGTTTTACTTTTACCCTGTATTGGGCGACCTGCTTTTTTTTCTTGAGCTATTGTTGATACAATCTCTTTTAGCTCTTTGTGTTCTTTTTGCTTTTGATCTTCTTTCTCAAAAGAATGCTCAACTTTCTCAGTGCTTCCTAATAAGTCTTTAACTGCAACTTTCTTTTTATCAAATCTCATTATTTTACTCCTCTAAATTTTAATAGTTCGTTGTATATGTCATTGTCATTTATAACATACTTCAAAATCTCTTTATACTCTGGTATGAAGTTTCTACCTGCATAAGCGATTTGTTTGCTTTCAGATACAAGTTCAAGAGGACTCATTCCCCACTCTAAACCATTTTTTAACATTTTAGTTTTACGAAGTGGTAGAACTGTTATATCTTCAAAATGCTCTTTGATGTCTTTTTGTATCTCTTTGAAGTCTTGTGGTGTTTCAAGTCTAGTCCCCACAACTAAAAAACGGTTATTATATTTTTTTAGCTCAGTTATTGTCTTGATAGCTTTCATCTTTGAGTTTAAATCATTGATACAAGGAACTATAACTACATCACTTGCTTTGATGATGTCTAATACTCCTGCATCAAAAAACCCACCGAAGTCATAAACTACATCGTCCATAACTGGAAGCTCTTTTGTAATTCGTGCCATATCTGGGTAAACGGCTTCTATCACACTATCATCGTTGCTTAGTAGATAATAGTTTAGCTCTTTTGCTATTGCAAAGGCTAGAGCAGTCTTACCTGCTCCACCATCTGTTGTAATTACTGATATTCTCATACTATTTTCCCTCTTTTGTCATGTAGTGGTTAGCTGATACCAATCTATCCTTATTTATCTCGTGTCCTAAAATGTCAGAGATAAAGTCCTCTTTTTCTCTATCAGAGCCATTTTTCTTACCAAATTTAAGATAAGCCATTTCTGCGAATATCTCTCTTAAATCGTGGAATGTATATTTAAGCCCTGTAATATTTTTCATTGCTCTATTGAAAATATGATTAAATTTACTGTTTACTTCTTGGTTTGTCATATTTGAAGTGTCTATATCTTCTCTAAGTTGTTTAAAAAGTTTAGATAACAGTTCGTAGTCACTATCTAAGCTATAAGCTTTTATTTCAACACCCTCAGAGCCTTTTTTCATTATGCCCTTGTAATACCATCCATCCTCTTTTTTTACAAGAGATAGAGTTTTTAAAATTTCAGTAATTCTGCGACCTGTAACAAAAGCTATATAAGTAGCGAATAAGTAAGCTCTAGCTCTATCAACTGTTTGTTGTTTAGAGATTGGTAAGCCGTTAGCTTTCCATTGTTCAATAGTTACCTCAGAACCAAGCTCTAAAGCTTTTTTAACTGTTTCTTTTAGGCTTGATATAGTGCTTTCAATATCTTTCACTTCAAAAGTTTCTTTGTCTGCTTCTAGCTTATCAAGTACTTTTTTAGTATCTGCTTTTTTAATTCGTTCATAAACATCTTGAGGAACTGAAAAAAGCTCTAAAGCATAATCTTGAAAGTTGTCATTTACATCTTTGATTACATTTCTCATGTCTGCATAATAACGAGCTACAGTTTTAATACTTCTTGCACCCATCCAGCAATATGGTAGATACTTGGTAACTGTTAGTGCAATATCTCTTTTATCTTCACATTTAAGTAAGTCTTGTTTAAAAAGCTCTCTAACTTCTTTTAGTGCTGAAACACCATAAAATATTTTAACAATATCCTCATGTGTTCTCTCTTCCTGAGGAACATTATCTTTTATAGCCTGAGTTACTTTTGTTTCTACTGCATCTATAACCTCATCAGCAACGGCAGAAGCAATATCATCACTATCTACATCACAAATAGCTTCTGTGTTGTTTTTAGCTTCTTTTAGCTCCTTAACCTCAGCCATAAGCTCTTTTATAAGTTTAAGAACTTCTGTGTTATCTGTAAGTGCTGCTTCTTGTTTAGGCTCTTTGTATAACTCCCATACTTTTTCCTTAGAAGCCATCATATTAAAGATTTTGCCGTTATTATCAACGATTTGACCATCTTTATTAACTACAATATACTTGTCTTTATCCCAACCCTTAGCACGGACTTTCTCGCCACTCATTAGCTTATTTAGTGCTGTACTCTTAACCATGTTAAACTCCTTATTTTTTTCTAACTGTTGAAATTGTAGCTAAACAAAACTTAAATTTTTATAATACTATACATACTATTATAAAAATATACAAATTAGCATATAAAGGAATATAGGGCGATAAACTAAAACTATAAAAATATATTTATATACATAGAATTATAAAAAGTTATTCACATATAGCCGTGAATAAGTGCTAAAATACTAACGGTTAGTTATTCACATAGCACGGTTAGTAGTGTGAAAAACTTTGAAGCATAATAACGGTTATTCACGGTTATTTTTTTGGTGATTTTTTTGCTAACCGTTATTTAATTAATTAATTAAATAACGG
>Ga0256828_1001649_pt1 | contig 13734 bp, 13 predicted proteins | sample CV88metaG_FD_185993 | JGI IMG/M metagenome (GOLD analysis project Ga0256828, IMG submission 185993) | Hydrothermal vent microbial communities from East Pacific Rise, Pacific Ocean - CV88 | ecosystem: Environmental > Aquatic > Marine > Hydrothermal vents | place: Pacific Ocean: East Pacific Rise... | reverse complement strand
TCGGTGCCGGTGGAGCATCTCTTAGTGCTGCAATAAGTGCTAAAGAAAAAGGAAGTGAAGTTATCGTCGTAACTAAAGAATACCCAACACGAAGCCAAACATGTATGGCTCAAGGGGGGATCAATGCCGCTTTAAGCAAAGATGACTCCATAGAACAACATATACAAGATACCATCAAGTCGGCAAAAGGTTTAGCAGATGAAAAGATGGTTTCTTACTTGTGTCAAGAAGCTCCTAAAGCCATAGAATGGTTAGAAAGCATAGGTGTTCCGTTTTCCCGTACCAAAGAGGGTAAAATAGCTCAGCGAAAACTTGGAGGAGCTTATGCGGCTCGTGCTTGTTACGCACAGGATTATACGGGACTTAAGATCCTCCACACTCTGTATGATTATGCAAACAAACTTGATATAGCTTTTTTAAACGAACGATTTTTACTTGAACTTTTAACTAAAGAAGATACTGTATATGGAGCCGTTTTTCTTAATATCAAAACCGGTGAAATCGAAGCTATAACAGCTGATAGTGTTATCCTTGCAACGGGAGGATACTCAAAACTCTATAATACAAACTCTACCAACTCAAAAGCAGCAACCGGAGATGGGATAGCAGTTGCAAAAAAGGCGGGATGTACCCTTTCAAATATGGAGTTTGTACAGTTTCATCCAACTGCACTTAAAAACTCTGCGATCCTTATAAGTGAAAGTGCCAGAGGAACCGGAGGAAAACTGCTAAACTCCAAAGGGGAGAGATTTGTCGATGAGCTAAAACCAAGAGATGAAGTAAGTTTGGCTATATTTAAAGAGATCCAAAAAAAAGAAGATATATTTTTGGATATTACTCACCTTGGAGAAGAGTTTATAGATGAAGAACTCCCTCAAGAGCGAAAACTCGCTCTTCTTTATGAAGGGGTAGATCCGGTATCTGAAAAACTCCCTATCAAACCAGCAGCTCACTACACTATGGGTGGTATAGCAGTAGATTATAACCTAGAAACAAATATCAAAGATCTTTATGCCGTTGGAGAGTGCAGCGAATCAAAAGTTCACGGTGCAAACCGTTTGGGTGGAAACTCTTTGTTAGAGATCGTTGCCTTTGGTAAAAAAGCAGGAGAAAATGCGACTAACACACAAACAAAACAACCATTTGATGTGAGTTTACATGTAAAACAGAATCAACAAAGACTTCAAGGGTATAAAAAAGAATCTGCACCGATTAACTTTTACGAAAAACGAAAAGAACTTGGGGAAAGGTTTTATGCCCAGTGTGGTATCGTTCGAGATGAAAAAAATCTCAAATCCCTTTTAAGCTATATAGAAGATCTTCAAAATCAACTATCACATATGGGTATAACTGATAGTTCAAAAGTCTATAACACCAACTTGGTTGATTTTTTAGAATTTATTAGTACAGTTGAAATCGCAAAAGAAGTTGCAAGTGCGGCACTTCTAAATAAAAAAAGTACAGGAGCACACTTTAGGGTGGATTAGGTGGCTATTGGCAGGAAGAGTCAGGCAAAACTCTTCCCATAATTCTAATGAAGCTCTGTAACTAAAATACAAAGCAACAAAAGAATTACCAATAGCCTAACAGGTAACATTGGCTCATCCTTTTTGTGGATTCCCACCCTAACCACCCACAAAAAAAAAGGGAAAGCTGAAAATTCAGCCTCCCCTTTAAAGCGATCCACAACGATAGTTGCCTGACTATCAAGGACCAATATTTACCTGTTACAAAAGAAATTATACCATATTTTTCAAATGGAGTAAAAATGAAACTATCAATAAAAAGAGATGAAGAACTTATAGAATATGAAGTAGAAAATATCTTAACCCTTTTAGAAGCATTGGAGCAGATCAAACAAACACAAGATCCCTCTTTGAGCTTTAGCAGTGGTTGTCGAAGCAGTGTTTGCGGAAGTTGTGCCGTGAGAGTAAACGAAAAAGAACACCTTGCATGTGCTTATAAACTCCAAGATGGAGATATCATAGAACCTTTGAAAAATCTTCCTGTTTTAAAAGATCTTGTAGTAGATACTCAACAAGCTTTAGATACAAACAAAAGATCCAAAGCATTTTTACTCTCTTATCAACAACAACCTCTTACACATGATGATGAAAAAATAAACGCTCTCCAAAGTGACTGTATCTTATGTGGAAGTTGTTACAGTGCCTGTCCTGTTTTTAGTGTCAATAAAGATTTCCTTGGACCATTTGCTCTTACCCGTGTCTGGAAATATGTCAGTGATAAAAGAGAAACTAAAACAAAAACTCATATAGATACGATTCAACAAAACGGGATATGGGATTGTACACTGTGTAACGAATGCACCGTTGTTTGCCCACAGGGTATCAGCTCAAAAGCGGATATAGAAAAACTGCGTGCAAGATCATCTCAATACGGCTATATGGATCCAAATTTTGGTTCTTTTGGAGGATTTGACGGGGGACTAGGATTTTAAAGAAAGATTAAGTATTTACTCCATATAATTTTCATACATTTAGGAAAAAGGATCAAAATGAAAAAACTACTTATAAGCTTAGCAACAGTTGCTACACTCTCTTCAGGGTTATTCGCAACAGTAAACTCTCAAACAGGTTGTGGTCTTGGGGCTATGATCATCAAAGATGACTCTACAGCAATAATGTTGGCACTCCAAACAACAACAAACTCAACATTATGGAACCAAACTTTTGGTATCACTTCTGGAACTTCAGGATGTAAAAAGACAAGACTTGTTTTAAATGAAAGAGCAGCAGAGTTTGTTGCATCAAATATGGATACACTTGCAAAAGAGATCGCTATGGGTCAAGGAGAGAGTATAGATACTTTGGCAGAACTTCTTAACATAAAGGATAAAGAAAGTTTTGCATCGACTCTTCAAGCAAACTATAACAAGATCTACTCACATAAAGATGTTAAGATGAATGAAGTGCTTGATTCTGTAGCACAAACTGCTTTATAATCAAAACTTCTAACGGCGTTTATCGCCGTTATCTTCTGCAAAGGGCTTTCTCATAAAAAAGGTAGTATTGTTTTTTTTAGTATTGTCTAGTCTGTTATTTGCTACCTCAACACAAAAGTATATACAAAAAGCCCTTGACTTAGAACTTTACAAACAAAGATACTGGAAACTGCTTTTACATGTAAATAAGAATACAAGTGAAATCAAAAACAAAGAATTTTTCCTCTCACCAAATGGAAGATACTCTCCCAAAGAGGAACTTATCGCTACAATCAAAGCACTCTATAACGAAACACGATTTGATGATAATTCTACTGCATGTTTGTTTCCTGCACGAAAAAGATGGTTAAGTAAAAAACTACACTTACAAAACCTCCCAAGTGTTACATGTAAAGAGTATAACAAAGTCCTACACAGACTTGATCCCGTCTCTGCTACACTTGTTTTCCCATCAGCCCATATCAACTCACCCGCATCAATGTTTGGACATACCTTTTTACGCATAAACTCTTCATACCATTCAAAACTGCTTTCTTATGCTATAAATTATGCAGCAGATGCCGATCCAAACAAAGAAAATGGTATAGTCTTTGCCATAAAAGGGCTTTTTGGAGGATATTATGGTCAATACTCTCTTCTACCCTACTACGACAAGCTCAAAGAGTATCGAGATACCGAAAACAGAGATATATGGGAATATAATCTTAACCTTTCTAAAGAAGAAACACAAAGGATGATAGAGCATATCTGGGAGATTAAAGATACAAAATCATCTTATCTCTTTTTTAATCGAAACTGCTCTTATGCGATGCTTTGGCTTTTGGAAGTTGCCCGTCCTTCTCTTTATCTAAGAGATGATTTTACCTATCAGGTATCTCCACTTGAGACTATATTTACGGCAAAAAAAGAACATCTTATACAAGGATACGGATACAGAGCATCAAGCAGAACCGAAATAGAAGCTTATAAAACCGTTTTGAACGCTCAAGAAATTGCATTTGCAAAAAAACTCTATCAAAATACGACACTGACAAAAAAACTTTTAAACAATCCCGCATTTAATCTTGATACAAAACGCTATATTCTTGAACTTGCTATTGAACTGTTACAATATTATTATAAAAAACAAGAGATCGACAAAGAAACATATCTGAGTAATTTTCATACTCTCGCTTCAAATCGTGCAAAACTTAAAAAAACAAAAAAAGTTATTCCAAAACAACCTCCAAACCCACTTTATGGACATCAAGCTGCCCGTATAGGGATTGGTCTTGGAAATATAGATAAAACAACTGCTACTTTTTTAACTATCCGTCCGGCATACCACTCTCTTGAAGATTCTCCTACCGGATTATTACGCGGAACACAAATAGAATTCTTCAATTTTGAAGTATCTCTAACAAAAGAAAATTTACAAATAGAACAAGCAACTATCATTTCTTTAAATTCTATCCCTCAAATAGATGAGATTTTTACCCCTTTTTCATGGAGACTCTATCTTGGATGGGATAAAAAATCCTTAGAGAAAAAGGCAAGATTTAATATTGATGTAGGATTTGGAGGTAGCATCGGTAATAAATTTGGCTATATCTACCTCTTTAGTGATCTATTTGGGTATGATAACAAAATAGCCAACTTTGGTATAAGTGGCAGTGGTGGATTAGTCTTAGATAATCTTTTAAAAAACAACAACACTTTTTTAGAATACACCTACCGTTTTTATAATAACTCCACAACCCAAAACATCATCAAATGTGAACATAATTTTAAAATAAAACAAAATTTTTCGTTAGTATTTAAATATATTTATAGAGATATAATCAACTTTGAAGATAAAAAAACAAATGAACAAAAATATAGCCTTAATGCTTATTATTATTTTTGATTTCTTTAAAAACAATCTTCTACTTTAAATTTTTCTTAATCAAAATTATGCTATATTAAGTAAATTTTAATTTTTACACTAAAAGGTACAACAAGATGAAGAAAAAATTACTCCCATTGGTAATGTTAGGTGTTTTGAGTTCAACATCTGCTATGGCATTTGACACAAATGCAATGCATATGTATGCAGGGTTGGAAACTGGTTATAACTTCAACAAAGACAAGCAAATTGATAATGATGACAACGATAAAAAAGCAACTAATGATGCTTATGATATCGGCTTTAAATTTGGGATGGGATTTGACGGCAGCTGGAAAGCTGAAGGTACTTTTTCTTACATAAAATTTGAAGATAACATCTATGACAATAGAATTAATCAATACTCTTTATCTATGCAAGATACGAATAGTGATGATTTCTTTGAAGTTAATATCGCAGTTATAAGAGAATTTAGAATACCTGTAAAAAACCTGTATCCTTTTGTGAAACTAGGTGGTGGATATGGTCTTATGCGTGTTGATCATTTAGAAGATAAGCATGTAGGAGAAGTATCACTTCATGTTGGTGGTGGTATCTCTTATAAAGCAGCAAAAAACATCTATGTAGCCGGTGGAGTTGACTATATCAACAGAAGATGGTCAAGAGAACATAATTTAGATGATGGTTACAGCTTAAAAGTAAGACAAAATACTTTTAGACCATATATAGATATTAACTACGCTTTCTAATGCAAAAGAACTTGGGTAAATCACCTGAGTTTTTTTACTCTTTTTCCAAAGAGATTGATATAGCACCCTCTACTACTTTTTTATCATCATCCAAAACAATAAAAGAAAATGATTTAAAATTATCTATTTTATGATCCAAATGGATATTAAGCAAATATTTTTTTGATTGTAATTCAGCTAGAAGTTTTATATTTTTAAGTACTATTAAAAACCCCATTCGAACTTTTTCCTTATCTTCATCACTAATTCCGGATGATGCCTGAGCAGCAGCTTCAATCATCATTCCCAGCGTTGGTATCTCTTCAAATTCTATTGTAACTGAAGCATTTTGCTCATCTGAAAAGAAAAGGGATTTTACAAATCGTATAGGAAACACATGGGGTATAGGAAAATCACTCATAAAAATTATTTATGAGATTCTTTATATTCGTTTATATACGCAACTAAAGTATTTGGTGTTGCAAAAATAGAACTTGCTTCTTCTGTATTTGTTATCTTTACTCCAAACTCTCTCTCAAGAATCAAAGTCAATTCTATAGCATCAACACTATCTAAACCAAGACCTTCTTCTCCAAAAAGAGCCATATCATCTTCTATCTCATCAAGCTCAATATCTTCAAGACCAAGACCGTCTATAATCTTTTGTTTTAAATCATCTGTTGTTACCAAAATCCTACTCCGTAAACTTTTTCGATATTATATCCTAAAATAGACTTCTTGCAAAACTCATATATCCCTCAGAGGATTAAAAAGTGGTGAGATTGTGCAAGAAGTCTAATCATTCAAAACCTATTTTTTTCCCAACTGAACTTCTCAAAATCTTTTTATTGTTATGGATTTTAAAAGGGATATGGATTGAGCCAAAATGCTCTTTTAACAACTCTCTTAAATGCTTCCCTTTCAATTCTGTTTGCCCTTCTACATAAATATTTAATATCTCATCTTTTAATGCACTGTCATCTCTTTTTACTTTGATCAAAACAGCATCTATCCCATCAAGCGTTTCTATAATATTTTCTATCTGCTGTGTAGAGATCCTTTTGCCGGAGACTTTTACAAGATTTGAACTCCTACCCAAAAGTTTAAATTCATGCTCGTTGATAATCTCAACTATATCTTCTGTTTGAAAAGGTTGTACTACATCTTGAATGCTACCTTCTTTTATAATCTTCTGAGTAACAAGAGGGGAAGAGATATTAAGCATTCCGTTATCTTCTCCTATCTTTACCTCATCAAAGGTTTTTAAGATCACTTCATCATCTTTTTTATATGATATAAGACCCGTTTCGGTAGATGCAAACATCTGAATAACACTGCACTCATAATGCTTAGCAAACTCTTTTGCATCTTTTTGAGGCAGAGGAGCCGTTGAAGTTAAAAACAAAGAGTTAGTAAACTTAATATCTTTTTTTACCCGATTCAATGCTTTTATAAAAACTGGTGTTGTGACAACCAAAGTTCCCTCAACCTGTGCTTCTAAAGCCAATTCTTCAGGAAGAAAATTTTCCTTTGTATGCACATCAACATCCAAGATATATGGCAAAACACCTCCGATATCTATCCCATAAATATGTACAAACGGAACCGTTGTTACAACTCTATTAAATTTTTGATCCCCAAAAACCTTGATAAGCACTTCTGCTTGTTTCAGTGAGTTTTGTTTGGTTTTATAAACTCCTGTTGGAACCCCTGTTGTACCTGATGTAAAGTATAAAAATTGAAATCCGTCTTGTTGTAACATCTCCTGATCCAGAGAATTTATATACTTCACCAATGCAGGTTGAGATCTGTCATATATAATATCAAAGATACCGTTTTCAAAGTGATACAATGCATCACTGAGTTGTTGTACTTTTTTTTGCGGTTGATCAAATCTTTGTATCGCCACATACTCTTTTGTATCCATATCAAATATTTTCATATTTTTTCCCATATATCAAAATAAAAATTGCAAAAACACCAACTGTTATAACAAACCCTATGGAATGAAGTGCAGCAATATCACTAAATATAAGCACTCCAAAACCGGCCAGTGTACTAAGCAATGCATACCTTATAGCCATCTTTGTTTCAGACAGATTTTGACTGCTATGTATGTAAATACCATAATCTATACTTATCGCTATAAGTATGATAAGTCCAAACAGATGCATTATATTAATTGTACCAAAAAGTGATATAAAAAACAATACAACACTCAAAGGAAACAACACAAATGACAGCGGATATAAAAGATCAAAACCACTTGCAAAAAACAACATCAAAATAATAAAAATCATACTCAAAAACATAAATTTCAAAACAGTTCTTTTCATCGAAGCCATATCTTTTTCCAAGATGGTATTTATATCCAAAAGCTCCATCCCTTCTTGAAGTTTTATTTTGTACTTTTTATTGATAAGCACTAAAATATAGTACTTCTTATCCACTTGAACGATCTTAAATCCCATATCATCAAGCTCTTTCATATCACAACGCACTTTATCTACATTTTTATAGGCATCTACAAAGACCCCCTTGTTAAAACCGATCTTTTCACTCTCTTTGTTTATAACTGCTCTGAGCGTTTTAAAATCATAATCTTGAAGGATCTTTCGTTTTTGTTCACACTTTTTTTGACTCAAAACAAATTTACCGATACCTAACATATCTGGATAGTTTGTTTGAAGAGATTCATATTTTTGTAATAAAAGCTCTTTTGATTTTGCACTGAGGATAATATTTTGATAATTCTTTTTTGTCAGATTCTCATTAAATATCTTAGAAAGATGTAACAGTTTTTCGTTTTTATAGTCAAGATTTTTTAAATTATTATCAAAATGCAGATGGGTATAGCTATAAGTAAATAACCCCATACTTATCCCTATAACAAACAAAGGATTAAACTTTTTTGTTTTTCTCTCTTGAGATTTTACATAAGGCTTGGCAATATCAAGATAACTAAATGCCCAGCTAAAAAGCAAATACGCTATCAAAAGTGATACGGCACTAAAAAATGAAAGCTGAAAAAAAAGTTCTATATCTATAAAACTAAAGATAACAAACACTCCAAAAGTTGTTATAAAACCAAAAAAGACGCTTTTATCTTTTATAAATCCTTTGGTAGTAAACTTCCCATGGAAATAATGATGAAACATATAATCAATAGAAACAGTCGTTATACTGATACCAAATGCCAAGACCATCACATTGATACTGCCTAAAAAATATTCACTCAATAAGATCGCACCTATAACGGAACTCCCTATTGCCATAAATCCGTGAAGCAAAAGTTTAAAGTTTCTCAACATAACAAAATAAAGCAAGATCAGTAAAACCGTTGCAAAAGTAACGATACGCTGAACATCTTTTTGGATAGATGAAGAGTTTTCAACCATAAAGAAAAAAGGAGCATATACCAACACATCCTTTCTATCTTTAAGCAAAGAGTGAACCTTGTCATATAACTCTTTTGCCGCTTTTGTCGAAGATGTATCTATATTTGTTGCAGCTTTTAAAACATACCCGTAATCTTTAATTTTAAGATATTTATCATGTGGAAAAAGCTTTATATGAAACAAACCTAAAGGGTCATTTGTGTCCAAAGGAACATACACAAATGAGTCTAAAAGCCGTTCATACTCTGATAAAAGCTTCTGATGGATCTCTTTTTGAGAAAGTCGCGTATCATTAAAATCTGCCAAAAGATAATAGTATCTCTTATAATACTCCTGCATTTTCTTTGAAGGAACCAAAGAGATACTTACTTTTGAGATCTGCGGAAATTTTTCCAGCTTCTCTTTGAGATTATATAACTCATTTAAGCTTTCCTGATCGAACCCTTTTTTGGCTATATAGATATTATTTGAGAGTTGCAGTTTGGAGATAACATGAAAAAGCGTTACTGTCTTTTGTGAGAAAAAAAGCTCCAAAAAGTTAGTAGAAAAATGGATCTTTGGAAATAAAACAAAAAACAAACCACTTAAAACCAAAAAAATGGTTATATTAAGATGTTTTTTCATTTTTTGATGATTTCTATCGTATCACCGTTTTTCATAAACAGTTTAAAACCTTTTACATGTAAATCCTCGACACTTACCTCAGCTTTTGATGCGGCATCTTTTATATCCCCTCTAAACTCAACACTATATCCCTTTTTTGTTTTTGTAAGTGAAAAATCTTTAGAGCTTTTTAAACTTTTTAGATCACCAAGTTGAGCCATAACATCTATAAAAAGCTTGGTATAAAAACGCCCTTTCCCTTTTAATGGATAAGTCTTACCTGACTTACCTGTAATGGTAACATTATCTTCAGAGCTGATGATTTGTTTGTATTTTGGTTCAAAATAGGTGATGATGGTTTTATCCTTTTCAAAGATAATATTTCCACTTTGTTTTGCCGTTTTTGATGTAGCTGAGACAAATTTGTATTCATCAAAATCATAAGAACTCTTTGCAAATACCAAAACACTCAAACATAATATCAAGAGATATCGCATAATCTTTCCTTTTCTTCTTGCATAATTTTTTGTGCATAGAGCATCATCTCTTTATCATTTGCAAAATCTTTTGGATAAAGAGGATCTAACATTTTGACATGAATTATAGTTCTTTTGGTTGTTCTAAAACAAAATGCTTTTTTTGGCAAAAGCTTGTATGCACCTTCTATCACGATAGGAACAACCGGTTTGTTTGTTTTAAAAGCAAGTCGAAACGCACCTCTTTTAAAAGGTTTGAGCTTACAATCCTCATGGCGTGTACCCTCAGGAAAAAAGATAATATTTTTTCCATCTTCTAACTGTTTTTCCATATTATCATAGATCTCACTTATTTGATCTATCCCTTTCCCGCTTATATAAGTAACTCCGGCAAGATCAGCGATATAAGCTATAAGAGGAACACTTCCAAGATTGACATTTGCAAAAAAAAGATATTTTCGTATAAAAGTACTCAAAGCGGGGAAATCTAAGATGGATTGGTGCGTAGAGATATAAATAGCATTTGTCGGTAATTCATCTTTGAGATCTCTTTTTAGTACTATCTTTGGGGTTAAAAAGAAAAACAATTCATAACAATATGATGCACCGAGTTGAAAGATATATTTTGGCTCATCCGTAAACAACTTGGCAACAAGATATGCCATATATCCGGGTATTATAAGACCCACTAAAATCCCAAAATAGATAAAATGTCCGATACTACCGAGAATACATCCGTACACCATAAACCTTTCCATAAACAATCTGTATGATCAAAGATACAAAAAACAGTATATACCATCCCACAGAAGCATAAAATGCCCATACAATATCATTTGTAAAGTTCAAAACATACAAATGGATCAAAGTATTGATAAGCATCACCACTACCCAATACCCATCACCATTTTTTAGATACTCTACCTCAGCACTAGAGAGTGGCTTTGGATAGAACTTTCTTGTAAAACCAAGCACCATCTCTTTTTTATTAAAATGGGCATCAACAAACATCAATAAAAAGATAACTGAAAGAGTAACCGGAATATATTTCACACTCTCAACAGAAGAAAAACTATAAGCGATCCCAAGTGCTATAACATACACACTTGGAAGGATCATCTCTTTAAAAGAATTCTTATTTATATACTTATATACAAAAAAAACACATGCCATAAGTAAATAACCAAGAACTACATGCTCAAATTTAAAATAGTGTAATAAAAGCACAAACGCTGGTGCAAATATCAACCCTATAAAATTTGAGATCACTTTTGCTACCTCACCATTCCACCGCTTATATTAAGCACTTCTCCCGTGACATACGAAGCCTTGTCTGCTAAAAAGAAAACACATTCGGCCACCTCTTGCGGTTTGCCTATCCTCCTTAGAGGGATACCTTTTTTCATCTCTTTGAGATCAAGTTCTTGCGTCATTTCCGATTCTATCAATCCCGGAGCTACCGCATTGACCCGAATCTTATAACGAGCTACTTCGATAGAGAGTGCTTTTGTAAAAGCGATCATCGCACCTTTTGCGGCAGAGTAGTTTGTCTGCCCTGCATTACCAACCAAACCTGATACAGAGGCAACATTTACGATAGCACCTTTTTTATTCGATATCATCTGTTTTATCAAAGCTTTTGTAACAAAATATGTACCATTTACCGATGTATCTATCACATCACTCCAGTCATCATCTTCCATCCAGAAAAAAAGCTTATCTTTTGTGATCCCTGCATTATTCACCAAAACATCTACTTCGATACCTTCTAATTTTGCATAAACCTCTTCTTTGTTAGAAATATCAAAACCGATAATCTCTGAATTGTTCAGTTCTTTTTGTAATGCTTTGGCTTTTGTTTCATTACTTCTATAATGAAGATATACAAAATATCCCTGATCATGAAAATATCTTGCACATGCTTCCCCTATCGCTCCGGTTGCTCCGGTAATAAGTGCTTTTTTCATACAAACTTTCCTTTAACCAACATCTCATTAACAGTTCTTATATCAAGATCCATTCTTCTGTCTTCTTTAAGTACAGGTACTTTTTTTCTTACGATATCATAAGATTTTTGAAGATGTTTGGAACATTTTTCATACCCTCGAATATCAACAGCTTGAGCCAAACCTAAAAAACCGATACTTAGCATATTTGATAGATCTTTCATTTGTGAATGAAAATTCCTCGCAGCAGTTGTTCCCATACTTACTTTATCTTGATTAAGAGATTCTGTTGATCGTGAATACAGTGAAGCAGCATTTGTATTCATAAGGATATCTGCACTTAAAGAACTGAGCGTTACTTGGATAAGTTTAAAAGCATGGTGAGTTGATTTTGGATTTATTTTTAAGTTTTCCCCTAAACCTCTGTTAAATTTATGATCAACCAACAAGGCAAACTCTTTATCTAACAAATCCGCTATATTTCCGACACAAATTCGCATCGTATCCATAGCGTGAGCGATATAACCGCCATAAAAGTTTCCGGAAGTATAAATTCGCTGCCCTATATGATCTATAAGAGGATTATCATTTACTCCATTTACCTCTGTTTGGATCCATTTTTTTGCTATCTCAAGATTATCATGAACAACACCCAAAACCTGTGGAGCACATCGAATAGAATATCGATCTTGAATATTTTGTTCCTCTTGAAGATGAAAGGTTTCATATCGACTAAATGCTTTATGTGTTAATTGGGAATCTTCACATTTTTGTAAAATATTTTTTGCCGTTTTTCTCTGCCCCTCAAATGGTTTGGATTCATGCACAAACGGTTCAAGTGGCGTTATATCACACTGAAGCACCTCAAAGATACCTGCAACAAAACTCTCCATTGAAGCGAGTAAAATTTCAAACTCTTTGATAGCATTGATCGCAATAGCACTCATTGTTGCCGTTCCGTTGATTACACCAAGAGCTTCTTTTGGCTTAAACTTATAAGGTTTGATACCCAACTCTTTATACACATCTGCCGTTTTTCTGATCTCACCCTTATAACGCACTTCTCTCTCTCCGGCAATAACTGCCGCTATATAGGAAAGAGGTGCCAAATCTCCACTTGCACCAACAGATCCTTGAGAAGGGATAAGGGGATAGATTTCATACTCCAAAAGAAGCTCAAATCTTTTTAAAAGCTCATAACTGACACCGCTTTTTCCTTTGCTAAGACTTACCAGTCGAATAAGAATCATGGTTTTTGAGATATTATCACTAAGATACTCCCCAACACCGACTCCACAAAACCGATAAAGATTTTGCTGCAACTCTTCAGCTTCTTTAGAAGCTGCATAGTTCTTACCAGACTCCCCATAACCGGTGGTAATCCCATAAATCGGTTTACCCTCTTCTATCTGTTTGATAAGGAAATTATGACCTTCATCTATAAATTGTATAAAATTCTCATCTTTACTAAGTTCAATTTTTTCATCAAATATAAAATTTTCATAACTTAGTTCATTATTATCTATTATCATCTCTATCTCCTAAAGTTCCACGAAGATTTTTTTTATTCCCTCTTCGTGCATACCACAAACACATACAAGATCTTGAAGTGACTCCATAATCCCATCTATCTTATAACTTTTTTCTATCTCTTTTGCTCCATTTTCATCTTCAGCCAATTCAACAACAACTGCTACACCCGCCTCAAGATAAGTCGTACATCTGTTTACCTCTTCAATATTTGGTATATTGATACA
>Ga0256828_1001647_pt1 | contig 13739 bp, 12 predicted proteins | sample CV88metaG_FD_185993 | JGI IMG/M metagenome (GOLD analysis project Ga0256828, IMG submission 185993) | Hydrothermal vent microbial communities from East Pacific Rise, Pacific Ocean - CV88 | ecosystem: Environmental > Aquatic > Marine > Hydrothermal vents | place: Pacific Ocean: East Pacific Rise... | reverse complement strand
TAATCTCTTGTGTTTTCTCTTTTACTTTTTTATTTAAATTTTTGTTATTCCATAACATAAAAATTACTATTATTAAAAATACACTAAATACTTTTAATAAAAACTTCCAATCAGTTGTTGTTTTAATAGTAACATTTACCCATTTATCTACAATATCACTTATCTCTTTTTCAGACAACGATTTGATAGATTTATTTAAAATTGATACAGGTATTTGGCCAATATCTTTCCTTAAAGCAAACTTTAATTTTAAATTATATTCTGTTTTATATGCTATTTTTAAATCATCTTTATATCCTAAATGATTTATATAATATTTAGCAGTAATTGCATTAAAAATAATTACATCTAATTGTTTGTTTTTTAACATATCAAAAGCTTTTTTATCGCTATCAAATAAAATAAGTTTAATCTCTGGACGAGCTTCTTTTAGAATATTATGAATTGTAGAATTTTTAAATACTCCTACTTTTTTGTTTTTTAAATCTTTAAATCCATATACATAATTTTCATCTTTTCTACTTACAAAAACATAAGGAATAGTTAATATAGAATATTTTGTGAATACTAAATTTTTTGTGCTATTACTTTCACCTGTAGCATAAAAATCTGCTTGTTTTGTATCTACTTTATGTAATACATCATCCCAATTTGCACAATATACTGGTTCAATTTTTAATCCACTTTTATGCTCTATTAATTTTAAAATATCAGCAATAATACCTTTTTGTTCTTTTACTTCATCAGCCCATTCTAAAGGTCTCCAATCAGGATCAAAAGCATATTTTAATTTTATCCCTTTTTTTAACCATTTTTTTTCTTCTGGAGTAAATGCTATAGCAGTAGTATAATATACCCATTTAGATAAAATTTCTTCTCTTTCTTGGGCTGTTATGTGATTTAAAGCTTTTTTAATGATATTTAATAAAATAGGATCATTAATATTTACAAAATAGTATAATTTAGGAGCTTTAAACTCTGTTTGAGCAATAGGCTTTAATCCTTTTATTAAATCTTTTTTTAATTTATATTCTACAGCTATTTGCCCTTCATATAAAGCATCTACTTCCCCTTTTAAAACCTTAGCTATAGAATCATCTAAATTTTTTGTTTCTATAATTTGAATATCTGGAAACTTTTTGCGAATATCTGGAATAGTTCCATATCCTTTAACAATAGCTAATTTTTTCCCTTTTAAATCAGCAAAAGAATGAATATTGCTATCTTCTCTAACATACAAATAATTTTTCATACTTAAATATGGCTGAGAATAAAGTCCATACGTAGCTCTTTCTCTTGTATAATATGTAGCAGGTAGAATATCTATTTTACTCTGTTTAAAATCATTTAAAATTTTATTCCATTTACCTCCAACTATCTTTGTTTTTAATCCTGTTAATTCTATAATTTTTTTTGTGAAATCTCCAGCAATACCATCAATATCACCATTACTATTAACAAATACAACTGGTCTCCAATCCTCCACACCTATTTTAACTACATGTGTTTTTATCCAAGCTTTCTCTTCTGGAGTTAAATGTATTGTATTGCTATCATAAAAGGCACTAACCTTACCTAATACTTCATCATCATATATTATTTCAGATTCATATTTTTGATAGTTTAAATAATCTTTCGGTATTTTAGAAAAAATTAATTTACCATCTTTAATATAAGCTTCAATAAATACAGAGTTATCTGTATAATCTATTATTTTAACCGCTTTTAGTTTTGGATGTTCTTTAAAATAAGATTTTAATAATACTTTTGTTTGAGAATTATCTAAATTATATACAAAATTGGCAGTAATAGAAGCTACATCTTTTGCAATATTATTACTACCAAATAAAGAGAGATGAAAAAAAATTAAAAATAAAAATCTAAAAATCATTTTCATCCCCTATTTATATTTATTCATAATATCTTGAATAACACCCCTTTTTCTTAGAGTGTCTAAAGCTTTTTGCCATTTTTGTATAATAGCATCATCTGTATTTTTATTAAATGAAATATATAAATCACCTTTAAAAATAACAACATCATTAATAGGCTCTATTTTACCTTTTAATCCCATCTTTTTGATATTATATAATGCATTAAATTTAAGAGCTGGCCATAAATCTATTCTACCTCTAATAAGCTTTTTAATATTTTGCTCATCAACACCTGTAGTAATAACATCTAAATTTCTAAATCCCATACTCTTTAAAATATCATAATTTGCTACATTTGATGTAACACCAATTTTTCCTACTTTTTTAGCATCTTCTATAGAATGGATAGTTATGTTACTATCTGTTTTCTTAAAAAATACTAATTCAATCGTAGCAATAGGACCAACCCATTTAAACTCTTTTTCTCTTGCTTTTGTTCTTAAAGTAGAAAAAAGAGCATAATTTTTTCTTAATTTTGTAAGTTTAATAGCCCTACTCCAAGGATAAACTTTAATAGGACTTGTATCATTTATCTCTTTTTGTATAGCTCTAACAATATCTATAGAGATACCAGTTAATTTTCCATTCTTATCATACATCTCAAATGGAGGAGAAATCTCTGTAACTAATTTCACTTCTCCTGCTATAGAAAATATAATAAATAACACTAACATAAGTAATTTTTTCATATGACTTCCCCTATAATAATATTTTTTTGACCCCGAAATTATAAATATTGACTAATATCTACCTCATCAATTTGAAATGGTTTTAGATATTTTTTTGCATACTCCATATAGATACCACTTTCTAAAAATAATTTAAATAGATCTTCATCTAAATGTTTATCTTTAACCATAAAACTTAAAATTTTAATAGCTTCAGATAATTTTTTTGGTGATTTATATGGTCTATCAGATGCAGTTAATGCTTCAAATACATCTGCTATGGCCATAATTCTTGCTGGAATTGGTAAATCCTCTTTTTTTAATTTTCTTGGATACCCTGTTCCAATTAAAGTTTCATGATGAGCCCCTGCATATAATGGAACATTTTTTAGGTTCTCTGGGAAAGGTAATTGTTCAAGCATTTTAATAGTCATCACCACATGTTCTTGTATTTTAAAAAACTCTTCTTTTGTTAAAGTTCCTCTATTTACCATTAAATTATAAACTTCACCTCTATTATATAGATTTTCTGGAATATCCATTTTAAAATTCCATTTTTTGAAATCTTCTATCTCTTTTTTATCTCTTGGAATAATATGCTCTGGTTTATCACTTAATAAATACTCTTTTGCTGGTAAAGTTTTATCTTTATTTTCAACAGCTACTCTTTCCATATAAGATAAACCTAATGTATCATCAAAATGTCTAATCCATTCCCTTTTTGCTATCTTTTTAACTTTTTCTTTAGCTTCATCTGTCATAAATTCACCACCAACATTTACATTAGCTATAAATTCAAATTCTTCTTGAAGTTGTTGATGAGCTTTAGTTAGCCATTCATCAACCTCTTTTTCATCTTCTCCAGCTAATTTTCTCTTAAGAGCTTGGATAGTTAAATCTCTATGAATTACTTCAAATCTTGTTCTAATTTCATGAATTCTATTATAAATAGTTTCTAATTTAGTAGCTTTATCTACAACATATTCTGGTGTAACCACTTTACCACAATCATGTAACCAAGCAGCAATAGAAATTTCTCTTTTTTCATCATCATTATGAATTTCAAAATCTATTTTTTCAGATTTATCTGCCGCTTCTGCTAACATAATAGCAATTTCTGGAACCCTCTCACAATGTCCACCAGTATATGCACTTTTAGCATCAATTGCTTCTGCAATAATTTTAATAAATGAATCCATTAACTCTTTTTGAGCTAACTGTAATTTTTGAACCTCTTCTAATCTTTGTTGTAGTTCATCATACTCTTTCTTTTGCCTTTTATCAGCACGAGCCATAATTTTTTCTTGTCTTTTAATATCTTTAATTAATTTATCCATTAAAGATGAAAAATGCTCTCTTACCTCTTCAATTTCTACTATTAGTTTATTTTCAATTTCTGCCATTTTATTGTTCTTTCACTACTAATCTAATATCTAAATCTTCAAAGTCCTCAATAAAATCTTCTCCAGCTTCTTCAGCTGTCTCATTCTCTTCATCGTAAATCCAATTTATAACAATTTTATGTTCATCTTTATTTTCATCTAATAAATCAAAAAAATCAAAAAATACTTTTGAGCTACTTGAATTAAAATAAATAATTTCCATATTTACAATAGTTTCATCTTTAGCACAACAATTAAAATACTCTTCAACCCATTTTAATATAGGTTCATAAAACTCAAATGTATTTTCAGGATAAGACTTACCTCTAATTTCTATAAGCCCTTTTTCTGCATCTAAATTTACTTCTGGAGTATATTTTGTAGCTTCTATATATAAATTTTCCATATGACACCCTTTGTTTTTAAATTTTTTTCTGTATATATTTTATATTAAATTCTAAAAAAAATCAATGAGTTATTGTATAAAATCTATACATATTAATATATAATATAAAAAAAAGGTAAAAAATGAATATAGCAATACTAACAAGTGGTGGTGATTGTAGTGGAATGAATCCAGCCATTAAAAGATTTGTAGAATATAGTTATGAAAAAGGATATACCCCTTACTTTGTCTATAATGGTTTAGAAGGTTTAATTGATAATCAAATAAAACAAGCTACATATAAAGATGTAAGCGGCATAATTTTTAGAGGTGGAACTATTATAAAATCGAGTAGAAGCAAAAGATGGTATGATAAAACATATAGACAAATAGCTTATAATAATCTAAAAAAACATAATATAGAATTACTTATAGTATTAGGTGGTGATGGTAGCTTTAGAGCTTTAGATATTTTCTATCATGAATTTAATATCCCTTTTATGGGTATTCCAGCTACTATAGATAATGATATAGCTCTAAATGATTACTCTTTAGGAGTAGATACGGCTCTAAATGTTATAAGAGATGCTATAGATGATATTCGTGATACTGCAAGTAGTTTTAAAAGAGCTTTTGTTATTGAAGTTATGGGTAGAGAATGTGGTTATTTAGCTCTAACAAGTGCTATAGCAAATGGTGCTGAAATGTGTCTAATACCAGAAAAAAAATTTAATCTCAATAAATTAAAAAAAAGATATTTAAAAGAAATTAATAACGGAAGAGATTATTTTATATCTATAGTAGCAGAAGGATTAAATATCACAAACGAAATAAAAGAATGGTTTGAAAAAGAGATAGGATTTGAAGCAAGAGTTACTATTCTTGGACATATCCAAAGAGGTGGAAATCCTACAGTATTTGAAAGGTTAATGGCAAATAAATTTATAACTAATGCAATTGATAAATCGATAGATAATCCAAATAAGATAGTTACTTTCTATAAAAATAAGTTTATTTTAAGAAATATAGATGAAATTACACAAAATAATTATAAACTAAATAAAAATATGCTAAAATTGGCTAAACCACTAATGGGAGGATAATCATGAAATATATAAAATGGTTCAAAGAATTAGGGATAAATGACGTAGATGAAGTTGGGGGTAAAAATGCAAGTTTAGGAGAAATGTATAATCATCTAACTCCTCTTGGAATAAATGTTCCAAATGGATTTAGTGTAACTGCTACAGCTTATAAATACTATTTAGATGCTAACAACTTAACTGATAAGTTATCAAAACTTTTTGAAAATTTTAATCCAAATGATATAGAACAATTAAAAATAGTAGGAAAATCTGCAAGAGATATGATTATGCAAGCTAAAATCCCAAATGATTTAAAAGAAGAGATATTAAAAGGGTATAAAGAACTACAAAAAGAATATGGAGATTTAAGTTTAGCTGTTAGAAGTAGTGCTACAGCTGAAGATTCTCCTACAGCATCTTTTGCGGGACAAAATGAAACCTATTTAAATATAAAAGGGGAAGATAATCTACTTTGGGCTTATAAAATGTGTTTAGCAAGTAATTTTACAGATAGAAGTATCAGCTATAAATATACACATAATTTCGATCCAATGAAAGTATACTTATCTGCTGTAATTATGAAAATGGTAAGAAGTGATAAAGCAAGCAGTGGAGTAATGTTTAGTATAGATACAGAGAGTGGCTTTAGAGATGTTGTGTTTATAAATAGTGCTTGGGGACTTGGAGAAAATGTAGTTCAAGGAACAATAAATCCAGATGCTTTTTATATTCATAAACCTACATATAAAAAAGGTAATAAAGCAGTATTAAAAAGAAAACTTGGTGACAAACATTTAACTATGATTTTCTCACAAGATAAAGAGATGGCTAATTTAGCTGAACAATTTACAAAAAACATCCCTACTCCAATTGAGAAAAAGATGAAATTTTCTATCAATGATGATGAAGTGTTAACTCTTGCAGGATGGGCTATGCAAATCGAAGAACACTATACAAAAACAAGAGGTATATATACACCTATGGATATGGAGTGGGCAAAAGATGGTGATGATGGTAAATTATATATGGTTCAAGCAAGGCCTGAAACTGTTCACTCTCAAGAAAATCAAACTAATCTTGAAATATATAAATTACTTGAAAAATCAAAAGTAATTCTAACCGGAAATGCTGTAGGGGAAAAAATAGGAGCTGGTAAAGTCAAAATTTTAAAATCAATGGCTGAGAGTGATAAATTTAACGAAGGAGATGTTTTAGTAGCTCATACAACAAGCCCTGATTGGGAACCCGTAATGAAAAAAGCAAGTGCTATTATTACAGAAACAGGTGGTAGGACTTGTCATGCTGCTATAGTGTCTCGTGAGCTTGGAAAACCAGCTATTGTAGGAGTTAAAAATGCTACTTTAATTTTAAAAGAGAATCAAGAAGTAACCGTAAGTTGTGCTGAAGGTGAAATAGGAAAAGTATATCAAGGTATCTTAAAATATGAAATAGAAAAAACAGATATTTCAAAATTACCTCGTCCTAAAACACAAATTATGATGAATCTTGGAAATCCTGAAATTGCATTTTCTTTAGCTAAATTACCAGTTGATGGTATAGGGCTTGCAAGAATGGAATTTATCATAAATAACTATATAAAAGCACACCCAATGGCTATTAAACACCCTGAAATGTTAAGTGAGAGTGAAAGAGCTTTAATAGATGAACTTGCATTTCCTTACAATGGAAATAGTGAAGAATTTTTTATTAAAACTTTAAGTGAAGGTGTAGCTACAATAGCAAGTAGTGTATATCCTAAAAAATGTGTAGTTAGAATGAGTGATTTTAAATCTAATGAATATGCGAATCTACTTGGTGGAAGACATTTTGAACCTATTGAAGATAATCCAATGATAGGATTTCGTGGAGCCGCAAGATATGCCCATCCAAGTTACAAAGAAGGTTTTGAGCTTGAATGTCAAGCTATGAAAAGAGCAATTTTTGAGATGGGATTTGATAATATAGTTTTAATGATTCCATTTTGTAGAAGAATAGATGAAGCTAAAAGAGTTAAAGAAGTTATGAATGCTAATGGGCTTGGAAATATTACTACTTATATGATGTGTGAGATTCCAAATAATGTAATTTTAATAGATAAATTTTTAGAAGTTTTTGATGGTATTAGTATAGGAACAAACGATTTAACACAACTAACTCTTGGAGTAGATAGAGATTCTCAAATAGTCGCATTTGATTATGATGAAAGAGATGAAGGGGTAAAAGCTATGGTTAAAATGGCCGTGGAAGGTGCAAAAAGAAATAATAAATATTCTGGTCTTTGTGGACAAGCACCAAGTGATTATCCTGAATTTGCTGAATTTTTAGTAAATATAGGAATTGAAAGTATGAGTTTAAATCCTGATAGTGTTCTTAAAACCATAAAAGATATAGCTCAGATGGAAAAACAAGTTTAATCTTGTTTTTCTAATATTATAAGGCTTACTTGAGAAAAATTTAAACTTTTTAATGTTTTTAATTTAAAATTTTGTTTTTCAAATAAACTAATTAGTTCTTCTGCTGTATAAAAATTTTCGATAGATTTAGCTAAATATTCATAAGCATCTTCATGTTTTGAAATCATACCGCCAATTTTTGGAAGTATGTTATTTGTATAAAAATCTACAAATTTTCTAAGTTTATTTTTTGATTTTGTAAACTCTAAAACTACAACTATTCCATTTTTAGATAATACTCTATTAAATTCTTTAATAGCTTTTTCTATCTCTACTACATTTCTAATACCAAAAGAGATACTTATAGTATCAGCACATTCATCTTCTACTGGAATATCAGTAGCATAAGCTTCATAAAATTTAACATTTTCAAATCTTTTCTTTGCTACTTCTAACATCCCTTTACTTGGATCAACTCCACAAATAGTAGCTTTACTCTTTTTTTGCCAAATTTCTATCATATCACCTGTTCCACAAGCAATATCTAAAATTTTATTTGGTTTATGAAGTTTTAAAACCTCATCTATTGCTATTTCTCTCCATTTTTTATCTATTCCAAAACTAACAACTCTATTTACTAAATCATAACTACTTGAAATAGAGTTAAAAATTTCTACTATTTTTTCTTGCTTCATTGAATTCCTATTCATTTTTTATAGGAATTATATCACAATTTTTACTCTTTATTCGCTTCTTTCTCAACTTCTTTAATAAATCTATCTACTAATTCATTTTCTGGAAGCTTTGCAATAATTTCCCCTTTCTTCATAATTAAACCACTCCCTTTTCCATATGCAATAGCTACATCTGCTTCCTTAGCTTCACCTATAGCATTTACTACACACCCCATTACACTTACATTTAATGGAGTTTTTATATGTTTTGTTCTTTCTTCAATCTCTTCTACTGCTTTTGGTAAATCTACTTCTATCCTTCCACATGTTGGACAAGAGATTATATTAAGTCCATCTTTTATAAGTCCAAGGTCTTTAAGTATTGCTTTACCTACTTTTATCTCTTCTTCAAGTTCACCTGTAATAGATATTCTCATCGTATCCCCTATTCCATCTAAAAGAAGACTACCTAAAGCTATACTACTTTTTATAGTAGCATGAAACTTTGTCCCAGCTTCAGTTACTCCAAGATGGAAAGGATAGTCTACAAGTGGACGAAGCATTCTATACGCTTCTACAGTTCTTAAAATATCACTGGCTTTTAAGCTTACTTTGATATCTGTAAAATCTAAATCTTCTAAAAATTTAATATGATACAAAGCAGATTCAACCATCGCTTTTGGAGTTTGTCCATATTTGTTTTCTAAATGATCTTCTAAACTTCCAGCATTTACTCCTATTCTAATAGGAATTTGTCTCTCTTTACACACATCTACTACAGCTTTTATTCTATCTTTACTTCCTATATTTCCAGGATTTATTCTAAGACAATCAACCACTTCTCCTGCCATAAGTCCAAGTTTATAGTTAAAATGGATATCTGCAATAAGTGGTAATGAAGTATTCGCTTTTATCTCTTTTAGCGCTTTTGCATCTTCTTCATCAAGAACTGCTACTCTAACCATATCAGCACCAGCAAAATGAAGACGATTTATTTGTTCAATTGTAGTTTTTATATCTTTTGTTTTTGAAAATGTCATAGATTGAACTGAAATAGGAGCATCTCCTCCTACTTCCACATTACCTACTTTTATCTTTTTTGTTGGGTATCTTTTAATCATTTCAAACCTTTATAGTATCAAGAATTTCTATTCCAAATCCTTTAAGCCCAAAAAATTCAACTTCACTTTTTGAAATTAAATGTAATTTATTTATACCTAAATTTTTTAGTATTTGAGCTCCTATTCCAAACTCTTTTTGTTTATCTTCACTTTCACTATCCATAAATATAATCGCACCTGAATTATATTTTATATATTCTACTACTTTTTTATATTCATCAAGTTTTTCTAAAAATTTAATATTATCCTCTACTGGATAAAACTTTACATTTGTTGTATTTTTTGCTTCATTTACTATTGCATAATGGATACGATTTTGATGATCTTTAAATTCTATTTTTTTAAATTTTACACCAAATAATTCAATTTGAGTTTCAGATATTCTTTTAACAAGAGATTCATATTGTAATCTATATTCTACTATATCAGAAATATATACTACAGCTAAATTATGTTCTTTTGCAAATTTATCTAAATCATCACGACGAGCCATACTCCCATCATCTTTCATAATTTCACAAATTACTGCACTTGGATATACCCCAGCTAATTTACAAATATCTACACTTCCTTCTGTATGACCAGTTCTAACTAATACTCCACCATCTTTTGCGATAAGTGGAAATATATGTCCTGGACGAACTAAATCATCTGCTTTTGTAGTAGGAGTTGATAAAAGTTTAATAGTTAAATCTCTTTCATAAGCACTAATACCAGTGCTACACTCTTTTGCATCTACACTAATTGTAAAAGCAGTCTCATAAGACGAATCGTTATGTGTAACCATTGGTGTTAAAGATAAATTATTTGCTATATCTTTAGATATTGATACACAAATAAGTCCTCTTGCCTCTTTTGCAAGAAAATTTACTTTCTCAGGTGTAGAAAAAACTCCAGCATATACTAAATCCCCTTCATTTTCCCTATCTTCATCATCTATCATAATAATAATATTACCTTTTTGTATCTCTTCTATCGCCTTTTTTACTCTATTTATAGCATCCATTTTTAAAATTCTCCAAATTTTTTTTAAAATTATATCAAAAACTCTTGACATTAAAAAAAATTTCTTATATAATTCCAGTCCACAAACGGAAGTTTGAAAAGAAAAACAACTTAAGTGTTGGGGTATCGCCAAGCGGTAAGGCACGTGGTTTTGGTCCACGCATTCGGAGGTTCGAATCCTTCTACCCCAGCCACTATTTTACCACCTTGACGCGGGGTGGAGAAGTCAGGTATCTCGTCGGGCTCATAACCCGAAGGTCGCAGGTTCAAATCCTGCCCCCGCAACCAATAAAATTCAAAAAATCTTAATAGTTTAGCTACCATTGGGGTATCGCCAAGCGGTAAGGCACGTGGTTTTGGTCCACGCATTCGGAGGTTCGAATCCTTCTACCCCAGCCACTTTTTATATTTACCTCTTTGTTTATAATCTTTTACAAATTTTATCCTCTTTATAACTCAATCATAATACAATGTATAATATCTATTTTTGTTATTTACCATTTTTTTATTATTTTTTTCTATAATTAAAAATTATACTAAAAAATAAATGTTATAATTACAAAAAAGTTTTAGGAGATTTTATGATTGGAGCAATGACCGCTTTAATAACTCCATTTAAAAATGGAAAAGTAGATAGCCAAACATTCGCTAATTTAATAAAAAGACAAATTGACAATGGAATTGATTATGTTGTACCAGTAGGAACTACTGGAGAGAGTGCAACTCTAACTCATAATGAACACAAAGAATGTATAGAAATTGCTGTAGAAGTATGTAAAAATACAAATACAAAAGTTCTTGCAGGAGCAGGAAGTAATTCAACTGCTGAAGCTATAGATTTAGCTAAATTTGCCCAAAATTGTGGAGCTGATGCAATTTTAAGTGTATCTCCATACTATAATAAACCTACACAAAAAGGGATTTTTGAACACTATAAAGCTATTGCAAACGCAATAAATATAGAAGTAGTTTTATATAATGTTCCAGGTAGAACAAATTCTCACATCTTGCCAGATACTGCTATTGCTTTAGCAAATGAGTGTAAAAATATCACTACTGTAAAAGAAGCAAGTGGAGATATTTCTAAAGTAGTAGAATATCAAGCAAAAAGTAATATAGATATTTTAAGTGGAGATGACGCTATAAACTACCCTATTTTAGCATGTGGAGGAAAAGGAGTAATTTCTGTAACATCAAACTTACTTCCTAAAAAAATAGCCGATTTAGTTCATAGTGCTTTAGATGGTGATTTAAATACAAGTAAAAAAATTAATGAAGAATTATGGGATATAAATAAAGTATTATTTATTGAAAGTAATCCTATTCCTATTAAATATGCGATGCATATTGCTGGTTTAATTGAACTTGAATATAGATTACCACTAACTCCTCCAGATAGAGAAAATATGAAAAAAATTGAAGAAGTTGTTAAAAAATATTTATAAAAAAGGATAAAAAATGAAAGGTAAAACATTAGTAATTAGTGGGGCTACAAGAGGGATTGGAAAAGCAATAATTTATAGATTTGCAAAAGAAGGTGTAAATATCGCATTTACATATAATTCAAACGAAGAAATAGCAAAAGAGATTGCTGAAGATTTAGAAAAAAATTATGGAATTAAAGCTAAATATTACCCTTTAAATATTCTTGAACCAGATGAATATAAAGAGTTATTTAAAAAAATTGATGAAGATTTTGATAGAGTAGATTTCTTTATCTCAAATGCTATTATTTCTGGAAGACCGGTTGTAGGTGGTTTTGCTCCATTTATGAGATTAAAACCAAAAGGATTAAATAATATCTATACTGCTACAGTACTTGCTTTTGTAGTTGGTGCTCAAGAAGCAGCTAAAAGAATGGAAAAAGTTGGTGGTGGAAGTATTATCTCATTAAGCTCAACTGGTAATTTAGTATATACTCCAAACTATGCGGGACATGGTTCTTCTAAAGCTGCTGTTGAGACAATGGTTAAGTATGCTGCTGCAGAACTTGGTCAAAAAGGGATTAGAGTAAATGCTGTAAGTGGTGGACCAATTGATACTGATGCGCTTAAAAAATTCCCTAATTATGAAGAAGTAAAAGCTGAGGTTGAAAAAAGAAGCCCATTAGGTAGAATGGGTCAACCAGAAGATTTATGTGGTATGTGTTATTTCTTATGCACAGATGAATGTAGTTGGCTTACAGGACAAACTATTGTAATTGATGGTGGGACAACTTTTCAATGATAATAACTAAAGAAGGTATGGAGCTTTATAGATGGGAAAAATGGTCTAAAAGACTAAAACATGCACCAAATATATTAGCATTTTTAAGGGTGCTAATGGCTCCTTTAATGTTTCTATTTTTTGTAAATAGAGACTTATTTTCTTGTCATCCAAGCTGGTGTGATTTTTTTGCTGCTCTTATATTTACAATAGCATCAATTACAGATTTTTTTGATGGATATATTGCAAGAAGATTTGATGCTAAAAGTAAACTTGGTGAAATATTAGACCCACTTGCTGATAAAATGTTAGTATTAGCTGGATTTTTAGGTTTAATGATGATAGATAGAGCAAGTCCATGGGCTATTTATATAATTTTAGTAAGAGAATTTTTTATTACAGGTCTTAGAATACAAATGGCTACAGAAGGTAAAAAAGTATCAGCAAGTATGGCTGGTAAAGTAAAAACGGTAGCTCAAATGGGTGCTATAGGTTTTCTTACTATGAATTGGTATGGTGGTGAGTTTTTACTTTGGCTTGCTGTATTTCTTACTGTATATAGTGGGTTTGATTATGTAAAGGCTTATTTAAAAGGGGAATAATTCCTAAAATCAATAAATAACTATAAAATAGCCAAGTAGGTGTTTTTATAGTTATATAATTTTCCCCTAAATTCAAATACCATTTTATAACCTCATCTAAAACACCTCCAAATCCTATTAAATGTAAAATAATCTCTAATGGATAAAATATAGTAAATAATATAGTAATAAATGGTGATAACAATTGATAAAAATTAAAATTACCAAAAAAATAATGACTAATAATAAACATAGTTAAATATAAATAGATAGATAAAAATAAAGAATTAAAAATATTTACTTTCA
>Ga0256828_1001646_pt1 | contig 13743 bp, 12 predicted proteins | sample CV88metaG_FD_185993 | JGI IMG/M metagenome (GOLD analysis project Ga0256828, IMG submission 185993) | Hydrothermal vent microbial communities from East Pacific Rise, Pacific Ocean - CV88 | ecosystem: Environmental > Aquatic > Marine > Hydrothermal vents | place: Pacific Ocean: East Pacific Rise... | reverse complement strand
ACTCCACTACTAGGCAGTGCAATAAGAATATCTCCCTCTTGAACACGACTTACTCTATCCATCTCTTCTTTTTCTGCTATACCTACACAAAATCCAGCTAAATCAAAATCACCCTGTTTATACATACCTGGCATCTCTGCTGTTTCACCACCAATTAATGCACATTGAGATCTTATACAACCCTCAGCGATACCTTTTACAACCGCACTAGCTTCATCAACTTCAAGTTTTGCTGTCGCATAATAATCAAGGAAAAATAATGGCTCTCCAAAGTTACATATCAAATCATTACTACACATAGCAACAAGATCAATTCCTACTGTATCAAATTTTTTACTATCAATAGCTAGTTTTAGTTTTGTTCCAACTCCATCAGTTCCAGCTAATATTACAGGATTTTTATATCCACTTGGAAGTTCAAATGCACCAGCAAATGAACCAATACCGCCTATTACACCTGGAATTTTTGTAGATTTTACATAAGGTTTTATATTATCTACAAAGCTATTTCCAGCATCTATATCAACACCTGCATCTTTATATGAAATTGTTGCCATTTTTTTCCTTTATTGTATTTGATTAAATTATAATTCAGATTTTTATATTACACTACATTTTTTAGTAATTAAACATATTGGACAAAATTTTAATATACCAGCAGTTAATGGAGCAAGTCCTAATAAAAACCAAGTATTATAAAACTGATCATCAGCTGTATAAAAAAATCCAGCTCCCAATGCACTAAGTCCTAATACTATTCTAAATGGAATACAAAATGCTCTAATTTTATCAAATGTGTTCATTTTAACCTCTTTATCTTTAATTTTCGCGAATTATATCTAAAATAAGCTGAATTTCTAAATTTGCCTGGACTGAAGTCCAGGTTCCAAAAATTTTTAACTCTTAACTCTTAATTCTTAATTCTCTTTTGGAACCCAGGCTTCAGCCTGGGCAAATATCATAGTGATATTTAAACTTTTCTTTTGCCTGGACTGAAGTCCAGGTTCCAAAAATTTTTAACTCTTAACTCTTAATTCTTAATTTAATATCCCCCATTTAGATATAAACTCATCATCTACATCTAAAATCTTTCTTTTTCTTAAACTTTCAATTACCTCTTTTGTGCAAGTTACATCATCTGGCCATCTACGATTAAAATTATCTAATTTATTTTTATTAGTTGCATCAACTCCAACAGTAAGTCCATCTACAAAAATATCTCTTTGAGCATCTATATTATTTACAACTCTCCATACTAGCATATATGGATTATCTAAAGAATTGTTTTTATTATCAACTATAATTAAAATCTTTATATGACTAAATAATGGCTTTAATTCTTCAAATGTATATTTTTGATTTTTACTTTTTTCTACAGTTATTACACAAATAGGATTTTTGGTATCTGTGTAATATTGTTTTAATCCAACTATATCACTTGAAATATCTTTTGCTTTAGATAAAAGTAATTCATTTTCTAAAATTTCAATACCAAGTTCTTCTATCTCATCTCCTGTACAATCAAGACCAAATTTACCACCTATGGCAAATTTTGGACTACTATGATCAAGTGCATCTACTACACCTTTGCTTATGAGCATATTTTCTATACTAAATCTATTTAAAATATATGGAATTATTTCCAAACTATGAAGTTCAGGAGCATCAGGAGATACAAAAATAGCATGTTTTACAAAACTCATTTGCCCAACTCCCCAAAAAGCATGCATAGTTTGCATAGCATGTCCAGGGAAGAAATTGTTTATTTTACCTAAGATTAAATTATGAAAAACTCCATTTTCAGGCATATAATAATCAAGTAAATCAGGAGCTGTCGTTTGAAGTAATGGTAAAAATATTCTCTCTGTTGCATATCCCATATACTTATCTTCAAGTGGTGGTTTACCTACAACTGTTGCTGCAAAAATTGGATTTGCTTTACTTGTAATTGCAGTAACTTCCATAAAAGGGTAATCCTCTTCAAGAGTATAATACCCTGTATGATCTCCAAAAGGACCTTCTACTTTTAGATTCTCTACATCTACAAATCCCTCTATTACATAATCAACATCATAAGGTATATAAATATCATTTGTAATAGATTTTACTAACTTAGCATTTTCTTTTTTTACAAATCCATAAAGTAAAAGTTCAAAAACACCTATTGGAAGTGGAGCTTGACCACACCAGATATACATAGGATCTCCACCAATTCCAATAGAAACAGGCATTTTTTTACCTGCTTTTTTATACTGATGGAAAAAATGGTTACTATCTTTGTGTATTTGCCAATGCATTCCCAAAGTATAATCATCATAAACTTGCAATCTATACATACCAAGATTGTGCATTTTACCATCTAAACTTGTAGTGTAAACTTGCCCCATAGTGATAAAAGGACCACCATCTTGTTCCCAAGTAGTTAAGATTGGTAAATCACTTAATTTTGCTTCTTTGCCCAATTTGATAATTTGTTGACATTCCCCTTTTTTATCTGTTCGTTTTGGGAAAACAGATTTAAGTGAAAATAGTTGCCCAAACATAGCAAGTTTATCCATTAATCCACTTGGTGGTTTCATTTTAAGTAGTGCTTGGATATTTGAAGCGATTTTATTAGCATCTCCTATTAAAAGTTCTACTGCTTTTTCATTGCAAAAAACATTCATTAAAATAGGATCATCAAATTTTTTATTATTTTTTTTATCAACCACATTTGTAAATAATATCGCTTTACTATTTGGTTGTTTTACTTCTATATAAGCAATATGAGCTATCTCAAGATATATATCAAGTTCATCATCTATGATTTTTAATAAATCATTTTGTTTTAAAAGTTCTATTATCTGATTTGTTATTTTCATTTATGAATTTACCACTATTTTGTTTTTATGTTTTGCATTTGCCAAAGCTTCATCTGCCAAATCAATCATATCTTCTAAATTTTCTCCAAAATCTATATTTGCACCAATAGAAATATTAAACTGTAGATTTAAACTTGCTACATTTAAAACATTGTTATCTATAATTTCCTGTAACTCTTCACATATTTGATATATTTCTGCATAAGGGCGATTTTGAACCAAGATACAAAATAAATCTGCACCCATTCGAGCGATAATTGAAGATTTGTTTATATTATTTAATAAAATATCAGCAACATTTTTTAAAACTTCATCTCCAACTTCATGCCCATAAGATTCATTGATAGTTTGAAATTGATTAATATCAAGTAAAATTACTGCAAATAAGTTGCCTTGTTTTTTAGCTAATTCATATAGTTCTTCCCCTACATTAAATAAATAATGTTTATTAAATAATCCAGTAAGATAATCTTTTTTTGCTTTATCTTGGGTAGTTTCAAAAAGTTCTAAAACTTCAATATTACTATTAACTCTTGCAAAAAATTCTTCATTTGAGAAATCTTTATAGATAAAGTCATTTGCACCATATTTTAAGAAACTTGCAACAACATCTTTTTCAGACATACCAGAAAGTGCAATTATAGCAATCTCATCTTTTTTATATGTTTTTCTCAGTTCCATAGTAAATTCTAATCCATTCATCTCTGGCATCATATAATCTACAAGTATCAACTTTATATTAGGTCGTTGTTTAACTGTTTCTATCGCCTCTTTTGCACTATAATTTACTATAGTTTTTAGATTATACTTCATACATAAACCTTGCATCTTCATAGCAAATGTTTTAGAATCATCTACAATCAATACTTCAACTTTATCATTTGCAATAAATCTTCTTACAACTGAAACAGAATAATCTATAGCATAGCTTCCATTTTTGATAATATAATCAATTAGATGTTGATTTTTAAATATTTCATGATCTTTTGGAAGTGTTGTTCCTGTAAGAAGTATAGAGGGGATATTAAATTTTTTTACAAAAGTAACAATTTCTCCATTTGGAGCATCTGGTAATCCATAATCTAAAAGTGCAAGTGTAAATTTACCCTTATGTTCCAAAATTAAATCAGCACACTCTTTCATAGATGTTGCTGTATATATGTTAAGATTTAGATTTTCTTTGATAGCATTTGTTAATCTTGCTAAGATAGATTTACTATCATCTACGATTAAAATATTCATAATTTTCCTTTGAAGTTATTTTATAAACTAATCCATTCTTCTTTTATAGTTTCACCCATATTCCAAAAAAGTTGATGTAGTATTGTTTTATCTTCTATTTTTGAATTTAACTCATTGTAATCTTCATTAAATTTTTCTATATAACTAAAAATAATTGATAATGTTTGTGCTGTATTTGAATAAAATTCATCATTTTGCATAGCAGAAACTAATATAGATTCATCAAACATCTCTGTTTTTTTCAAAATAGATATATCATGCAATACAGCATTTGATACATATTCTATATCATTTTTAAAATTTGAACACATATTATCAAAACAACCAAGTTTACTAATAAATTTTTTATCATTAAGTAAATCTTGATCCATATATTTTAAAACTTTATGTTTTATATTATCATCATCTACCATATTCATAATATCTATTAAAAAATATTTATTTTTCTTTAGGTTTGTTGTATATTGCAAATTATCAATATTTCTAGTTGTAGCAATAATAGATATCTCGCTATCTTCTTGAAACATTTTTGGCATATATGCTAAAATAGGAAGATTTGATTCATACCCTTTATTTGGTCTTTCATTTAAGGCTGTATCTCTTGCTATTTCAAAACTTGATTGTAATTTTTTATCTATAAATAAATATGTTCTATTGTATTTTGGTAAAGCTCGTTTTATAAAATCTTTATCACTTAAAATTTCAGGAGATACATTTTGTAAAATATCATCTCCCATATTTTCTTCAATAATTTTATGATTCCACATATCTATTTTAGCACTATTAGTTGAAGATATTCCACCTGAAGTGATCTGTAATAGTTGTAAAACTAGATTTTTATTATTATAAAAACTTGGTTCTATTGCTTGAAGCATTAAAGGTTTTTTTTGCCAATACTCTACTTTATCTAATAAACGATTTATTGCATTTTCTACCATATTTATCTACTTTGTCATAATTTTTTTTAATGATTCAATTTAATTATACTCTAAATTTTATTAAACTAAACTGTTTTTTAACTTTTTCACTTCACTTGCAATATCATCTTGTCTCATAAAATGTTCCCCTATAAGAAATGCATCAGCACCAATTGAATTAAGTCTTGCTATAGTGTTGGTATCACTAACTCCACTTTCAGCAACTATAATTTTACCATTTGGTATCATAGGGATCAATTTATCACATAGATTCATATCCATTTCAAATGTTTCAAGATTTCGATGATTTATACCAACAATATGAGCTCCACATCTCATAGCTTTTTTTAGATCTTCTAAATCATGAATCTCAACTAAAACATCCATTCCAAGTTGCAAAGCTCTATCATACAGATGTTGTAATTCTTTTGTACTTAAAGCTTTTGCAATAAGCAATACAAAATCTGCACCATAAACAAGAGCTTCAAGTAATTGATACTCATCTATGATAAAATCTTTTCTAAGCAATGGGGTATTTACATATCTTCTTATACCTGTTAAATACTCCAAATCACCTTGAAAAAAATGTGGTTCTGTCAAAACAGAAATTGCATTAGCCCCACTATTACTGTAAGCTTGAGCAATAGTTAATGGATCAAAATCTTCCCTTATAACACCTTTACTTGGACTTGCTTTTTTAACTTCTGCTATAATTCTAATAGGCTCATCTTTTGTTGAAGTTAAAGCTGCTCTTACATCTCTTGGTTGGTATGGATTATATGCTAAGCTTCTTCCTAACCAATCAACACTAAAATCTTTTTTTCGTTTTTCTACATCTTCTTTTGTTCTTTTTATAATATCATCTAATATCATTTGTATCCTTATCTACAATCTTTTATTTTTTCCCAATGAAGTTTTATCTCTTCATTATCCAAACCAACTTCATCAATAACCTCTTTCATATATTTATATGCTTTGGTACATTGTTTATTTTTATAATATCCCCATGCAACTGAATCTTTATAGGCTACATTATTTGGATATTTTTGTAAAGCTTTTTTTACCAAATATAACCCTTTTTTTATATTGATATCATAATCTATCAGTAAATATCCATAATAATTCTCATAATTTGCATTTGGTTTTACTTTTAAAGCAAGTTCAAAATTTGCAAAGATATGTTTAAACATCTTTTTTTTATCTTTAGCTAATTCAAATTCTAAAATTGCAATTTGTCCCAAAAGTGATTTGTCTTTTGTTGCTTTATATTGTTTTCGCACTAGATCTAATGCTTTTTTATATTCCCCTGTAATACTATAAAGATGCAATAATTTTATATCATTAATTCTATTTTTTTCTAAAAATTGTATAGCTAATTTAATATCTTTTTTCTCTAATAATTCTACTAAAAGTGTTTGTAATAAAAAATATTGTTTAGGTGTATATTGAGTTTTAAATTTATTATTAAGAACAGTTAAAATACTAATCATACCATCAATATTTTGTTCTTGTTGATATAATCTTACTAATTTTGCACATACAAGTTTATTGCAACCATATTCTCTATAATATGTTTCAAGATATGATAAGGCCTCTTTTTTCTTATTTAGATAACTATATAAAATATCTACAAGATTTAAAAGTGCCTTTAGATTTTTATCTTTTGCATAAGCACTTTCATAATATGTTATTGCTTTGTCGTATTCTTTTTTAGCATAATATACATCTCCTACTAATGTATAGTTATAAGAAGTATTATGTTTCTTTAATACATCTTGTGCAAGTTGTTCAATCCCATCTAATTTATTTAATGCAATAGCTGAAATTATATATTCTGTTGTTAATAAGGTTTTGTAAGGACTTTTATTTTTATATGTTTTTTTAGCTAATTGATATACTTTATTTGTATTTTTACTATAAGCATATAAATAAACAGCTTTATTTAGATATCCATAATCTTGTGTAAAATCAAAAAGTTTTGAATACAACAATGCACTATTGTTATAATTTTGATGCAATTCTTCATCTAATGCCATTAAAGTATAAAGTCCCTCTTTAAACTTATCTGCACCACTTAAAGAGATATTAAAAACCAATAAAAATATAAATATTAATCTACTATAGCTGGACACTCTTTTTTTACCTCTTCTTTTTTATCTTTAAAATAATCCCAAAATGGGAAAGTTCTACATTGATTTGGTCGTACATCATAAATAGTACATCTTTTTAAATCCATATCAAAAAATATACAAGCAAAATTATTTTGAGAAATTTGCTTCTCTTTTATGGAAAATTTATAGCCGTATTTTACTAAATATTTCTTAAATAATTCATTTACACTTATGTTAAGATATTTAGATAACTTTTCTATCTCATCAACAGTTATCCAAATATAACCACTCTCACCTATACAACAATTACCTTCACAAGTTGCACAAATCGTTTCATCAAATTTATAATCAAAATCTTTATTTATAATCATAAAACAATAATAGCATTTTAATTCTTAAGGTTGAATTTTTACATTACAATATAATTTAGAGATTCCCTTTAGTAAAGATATGATACAATTCATTTTATAAATAAAGAGGATGAAAATAGATGATTTTGATGATAGATAATTATGATAGTTTTACATACAATATTGTGCAATATTGTCAAGAACTAGGTGCAAATTTACAAGTAATTAGAAATGATGAGTTAAGTGTAGAAGAGATAAAAGCCTTAAATCCAGAAAAAATTATTATCTCGCCAGGTCCTGCTACTCCAAATGAAGCGGGAGTTTGTTTGGAAGTGATTGAAAAATTTAGTGATGATATACCTATTTTGGGTATTTGTTTAGGGCATCAAAGTATAGCACAAGTTTTTGGAGGGGAAGTTATTGAAGCAAATAGAATGATGCATGGAAAAACTTCACAAATTAAAGTGTTATGTGATGATATACTTTTTAATAATTTACCAAAAACTATGACTGAAACACGATATCATTCTTTGATTGTAAATAAAAATAATTTACCTGATATTATCCAAGTGACATCAAAATCACTTGATGATGATGAAATTATGAGTTTAAAAATCAAAGATAAAGATATATATGGAGTACAATTTCATCCAGAATCTATTATGAGTGAATATGGGCATGAGATTTTGGATAATTTTTTAAAAATATGATAAAAAAACAAGAAAATATATGGTTTATAGGGTTACTTATATTCCATATTGGATTTTTAATTTATGCTAGTACTACTTTTAGTATCTCATACAAAGAAGCTGAAATTTATTTTCATCAGCACAATTTATTATCCTATATAACACATTTTTCGACTTCTATTTTTGGTCAAAATGATATTGCTTTGAGGTTGCCATTTATTTTCTTTTATGCTTGTAGTGCAATTGTATTATATCTATTGACAGATGATTATTTTAAAAAACCTTATGATAGATTTATTGCAATATTTATCTTTACACTGTTACCTGGACTTAATAGTGCAGCACTTTTAGTCAATGAATCTATAATAGTTGTATTTTTTACTTTACTTTATCTATATATTTATAAGTTAAAACAAAAAGAGTGTTATTTATTATTGGTTTTGTTTTTATTTATAGATAATTCTTTTGCTATTTTATATTTGGCATTGTTTTTTTATTCTTTAAAGAAAAAAGACAATATTTTATTGATTGTATCATTAAGTTTATTTGGTATTTCTATGAGTATGTTTGGATTTCATGTAGGTGGACATCCAAAAGGGTATTTAATAGATACTTTTGGGATATATGCTTCTATATTTTCCCCTTTGTTATTTTTATATTTTTTCTTTTCTTTATATAGAGTTGGATTAAAATGGGAAAAAGATATGTATTGGTATATATCTATGACAGCACTTGGGTTATCATTACTCTTGTCATTAAGACAAAAGATAAATTTAGCAGATTTTGCTCCATTTGTTGTAATTTCTATCCCTATTATGGTAAAACTTTTTTTACATAGCTATAGAGTAAGATTACCTCAATTTAGAAAAAAACATACTATTGGAATTTGGATTGTATTGGGTATTTTGGTTATTAATTATTTTAGTTTTATTTATAACAAATATCTTTATATATTTTTCTCAGATAAAACAAATCATTTTGCATATAAATATCATATAGCTAAAGAATTAGCTTTCAAACTCAAATCACAACATATCACATCTATATCTACAGATGATAAAAAAATGCAATTAAGATTGAAATTTTATGGTATTAGTTATGGAAAACAATTTTATATTACTTCCCATTATGTAGATTCTTATGATAAACTTTTAACTATAAATTATTATGGTGAAGATGTTGCCAAATATAAACTTATTAAATTAAATTAGCACTCTATTACTTTAAGTGCTAATTTTAAGGAAAATCTTAATTTTATTTGATATACTTCCAAATGAAATTTAATATATAGGAGAAAATATTATGGCAAAACATGAATTTCAAACAGAAGTTGGACAATTATTACATTTAATGACACACTCTTTATATTCAAATAAAGAGATTTTTATAAGAGAACTTGTAAGTAATGCAAGTGATGCAATTGACAAATTAAATTATCTAAGATTAACAGAAGATAATTTAAAAGAAAAATTTAGTGATTATCAAGGTAAAATTAGTATTAAAATAGATGAAGATGATAAGTCTATTACTATAGCTGATAATGGTATTGGTATGAATGAAGAGGATTTGATAGCTTCTATTGGAACTATCGCAAAATCTGGAACAAAATCATTTGTAGAGGCCTTAAGTGGAGATGCAAAAAAAGATAGCAACTTAATTGGACAATTTGGAGTTGGATTTTATTCTGTATTTATGGTAGCTAGTAAAGTTGATGTTATATCTAAAAAAGCTGGAGAAACACAAGCTTATAAATGGAGTAGTGATGGTAGTGGAAGTTATGATTTATCACCTTGTACTAAAGATGAAAATGGAACAGTAATTTATATAAAACTAAAAGATGAAGAAGTTAGTTCTTATACTTCAAAATTTAAAGTTGAAGAGATAGTTAAAAAATATTCAAATCATATTGCTTATCCAATTTTCTTAAACTATAAAGAAGAGGTAACAAAAGAGTTAAGTGATGAAGATAAAGAAGCTGGAAAAGAACCTGAAAAAACTATAGAAAATAAAACAGAACAAATCAACGAAGCAAAAGCTTTATGGACAAAATCAAAAGCAAATATTACAAAAGAAGAATATAATGAATTTTATCAAACAATTTCACATGATAGTGAAGAGCCTATGGCTTATGTGCATACAAGAGCAGAAGGGGTAAATAACTATACTACACTATTTTATATTCCAAAAACTGCACCTATGGATATGTATAGAGTTGATTATCAACCTGGAGTTAAACTTTATGTTAAAAGAGTATTTATCACTGATGATGAAAAAGAGTTACTTCCTACATATTTAAGATTTGTAAGAGGGATAATTGATAGTGATGATTTACCATTAAATGTAAGTAGAGAGATACTTCAAGAAAATAAAATTATGGCAAATATCAAACAAGCTTCAGTTAAAAAAATCTTAAATGAGATTAAAAAACTTTCTAAAGATGAAGATAAATACAAAGAGTTCATAGCTCAATATAACAGACCATTAAAAGAAGGTGTTTATCAAGACTATACAAATAAAGATGCAGTATTAGAACTTGTAAGATATAAATCAACAAATGACAAAGATAAAATGACTTCTTTGGCAGATTATAAAAATAGAGCTTCTACAGAACAAAAAGCGATCTATTATATAATAGGAGAAAATGAAAAAGTTCTTAGAAATTCTCCATTATTAGAAGCATATAAGAAAAATAATATTGAAGTATTGATTTTAGATGATAAAGAGATTGATGAAGTTGTAACTCCATCAATTGGAGCATATCAAGAGTGGGAATTTAAAGATATTACTTCTTGTGAACCACCAAAAGTTGAAAAAAGTGAAGAGGAACAAAAAGAGGTTGAAGAAAAATTCAAATCTATTGTAGAAAAAATCAAAGGTGTTTTAGGTGAATCTGTAAAAGATGTAAAAACTACAAGTAGATTAAGTGATTCTCCATCTTGTGTTGTCAAAGATCCAAATGATCCTATGGCTCAAATGGCAGCTATGATGAAAGCTATGGGGCAAGAGGTTCCAGAATCAGCACCAATTTTGGAGATTAATCCAGATCATAAAATTGTACAAAGCTTAAATGGTTGTGCAGATGATGATATGATAGAAACAATTTCTTGGTTACTTTTAGATCAAGCAAAAATGGCTGAAGGTATGGAGATAAAAGATGTAGTTTCTTTTACTCAAAGATTAAATAAAGTTATGAGTAAAGCATTTTAATGAAAAAAATAGAGATAGAAAAACCACAAGAGTTTTTAGATTTAATAGCACAAAACAAAGACAAATATCTATATCAAGATCATCCCAATGATGGGATTGATCTTTTTACAGATGAGGTTATAGAATCTTATGGTTGGCATGCAACAACTTTTGATGAGATAACATATAGAGATATAGCAGAATTTATTGAAGATAATTGTGATGGAGAGATGTATTTTAATAATCACCCTATGGGATTTAATGGTTTTGTTATAGTTTCAGATATACAAAAAGCTAGGGAACAAATAAAAAGTTTCATAATAGATTCAATTAAACAACTAGATTTATCTGAATTAGATGATGATCAAACTGAAGCTTTAGAGTTCTTTGGAATAGAAATCTAATGGAATCTTTTATACATAACTGGGGTTATATAGCTTTATTTTTATATAGCTTTGGTGGTGGTATGTTGGCACTTGCTATTGCTGGAGTTTTTTCTTTTAGTGGAGAACTTAATATTTATACTTCTATAATTGTAGCTTTTAGTGCAAATTTTATAGGAGATCAATTTTTATTTTATATAGCTAGAACAAATAAATCTCAAGCAAAAGCTATGATGCAAAAACATAAAAGAAAAATTGCTTTAGCACATTTGATGATGAAAAAATATGGCAAAATTGTGGTATTTTTGCAAAAATATATTTATGGGATAAAAACTTTAATTCCTCTTGCTATGGGATTAACAAAATTTAACTTCAAAACTTTTACAATTTTTAACTTTTTTGCTTCAATTTTATGGGCAATAATTGTAGGCTACAGTGCCTATATTATGGGGGATATCATCTATTCTTATACTGCTGAAATTAAACAATTTGGAATATATCTTATTCTTATATTACTTTTGGTTATTTATTACTTTTATAAAAAGCTTTAAATTTATAATTTCTTTAATCTAAATAGTGTATAATATTCATAAGAATTTTTTATTTAAGGAAATTATATGATTAAATTTATAACATCAAAAATAAGATATAAAATTATGACAATGATGTTTGTTATGATGACGATAAGTTCTCTTATAAGTATCTTTTTGATCTATCAAAATGTTTCAAATAGTAGTTTAAAAACAACTAAACATAATTTAGATATGCTTAATACTTCTATTTTCCAAAGTTTAAGAAATGCTATGAATTCTGGAGATCCTGCAATTATTACAAAAGCAGAAGAGGAAGCTAGACATATTCCAGGTATTTCAAGATTATCAGTTGAAAAAAGTAAAAAACTTATAGAATTATATGCTCCAAATTCACATTATACAACAGATAAAGATGTTTTACATTCTATTAAAACTAAAAAATCACAACTTCTTGAAACCAATAATGAAAAAGGGCATTTTTTAAGAATGATAAAACCTATGGTTGCACAAAAAGATTGTTTAATGTGTCATGTGAACCAATCTCAAGGTGATGTTATTGGAGTATTGGATTTAACATTTTCATTGGAAAATAGTGATAATGATTTATATAATTTAGTTTTAAGTAATGCTTTAGTTACAACAATTCTTGGATGGATTACAATACTTGCAATTTTCTTTTTAGTTAAATATATTAGTAAACCTATAGAAATTTTAAAAGATTCTATTCATGCTTTAACAAAATTTTCTAGTGCAGAACAAAATATTTTAGTAAATTCAAATGATGAGATAGGAGATGTTGCTCGTTCATTTAATCAATATCTACATCATGTAAGAGAGATAATGAAAGAAGATCAGCTTGTAGTAGAAGAAGCTGAAGAAGTTATTCAAATGGCAAAAACAGGTTTTTTTGTATATAAAATAAAAGCACAAAGTAGCAATAGAATTACAAATGATCTTAGAAATACTATCAATGAGATGATAGATACATTGCATATAAGATTTAGCGAAATTAATAAAGCACTTAATGAATATGGTAATGGTAATTTTGATTATAGACTTAAATTAGAAGGTGCTTCAGGAACAATAGGTTCGATGGTATTAAATACAGATGCATTAGGTAATAATTCATCTGAACTTTTAGCTACTATTTTAGTTACAGGTGAAAAACTTGATGATGCATTACATACATTATCAGGTGCATCATCACATTTATCAACCTCAGCAACTCAACAAGCTGCTTCTCTTGAACAAACAGCAGCATCTATTCAAGAAATTAGTTCAGCAATTGAATCAAGTGTAAAAAATGTAAATACTATGTCACAATTGGCAGATAATGTAAATGAATCAGCTAATAAAGGTAGAGAATTAGCAAATCAAACAGCAACTTCTATGGATGAAATCAATACTCAAGTAACAGCGATTAATGAAGCAATTAGTGTTATTGATCAAATTGCATTCCAAACAAATATCC
>Ga0256828_1001645_pt1 | contig 13745 bp, 15 predicted proteins | sample CV88metaG_FD_185993 | JGI IMG/M metagenome (GOLD analysis project Ga0256828, IMG submission 185993) | Hydrothermal vent microbial communities from East Pacific Rise, Pacific Ocean - CV88 | ecosystem: Environmental > Aquatic > Marine > Hydrothermal vents | place: Pacific Ocean: East Pacific Rise... | reverse complement strand
AGTGTCCAAAAAACTCTACGGCAAGAAGGAGTAAGATATTTCCCCAATATATAAAAGGAATCAACCAACTCATCCGTCTAATAGGTAGAAAAAAGACAATACAAAATGCTAAAAAAGCAACACCAATATAAGCAATCTGTTTTTCAGCAAGAGCAGGAACAGCCTCTCCAATAAGCCAATTTGACATAATAATGAGAGGAATGATAAGAATGATAGAAAGAAAGTCAAATTGTGATAAAATACTCTTATCAAATCTCCACAAGTTTGTAACTCCAAAATAAAATTACATGATTGTATCATAAAGGGTGAACGAAATGTTAAATACAGAAGTATATCTCTGTGAAAGTGTTGAACGTTTAGATACTTTTCTAACAGTAAAAATAGGGCAGACACGCTCACAAATAGCAGCACTTATTAAAAATGGATCTGTTTATATAAATGAAAAAAAAGTAGCACGTCCTGGTGTGAAGTTAAAATCGGGTCAAAAGGTACGTGTTGCATTTCCTGAAGTAACAGAATCTAAAGCACAAGAGGTTGACTTTGATGTTGAAATTCTTTATGAAGATGATGATGTTCTTGTCATCAATAAACCGAGTGGTGTTACAGTGCATCCTGCCCCCAGTGTAAAAGAACCAACATTAGTTGACTGGTTAAAACATAAAGGTATCCGTCTTTCTACCATTAGTGGAGAAGAACGGCATGGGATTGTTCACCGTTTAGATAAGGGTACAAGTGGTACCATGGTTGTTGCGAAGAACAATGAAGCACATGAATTTTTATCAAAACAACTGCAAGATAAGAGCATGGGTCGTTATTATATTGCAGTTGTTACCCCTCCTTTAAAAGATGATGTTACAATAATAGAGTCAAACATTGGACGCAGTTCCCACAATAGATTGAAAATGGCATGTGGATTGGATCATGGAAAATATGCAAAAACAATGTTTAAACAGTTGGCTTTAAGTAATGATGAAAAAGTACAGCTTATAGCCTGTAAACTTTTTACTGGTAGAACACATCAAATACGTGTTCATTTAGAGAGTTTAAATCGACATATTTTAGGTGACCATATCTACGGATTAAGCCCGAAACAAGAGAAGGCGGAACGAATTTTGCTGCATGCATACTTAATATATTTCGTACATCCAAAAACAGGAGAGAAACTTTTCTTTACTGCAAAATTTGATGATGTTATGAAAGAGACAATAGATAAAAAATTTGATATGGAGATTTTGAATGAAGTTATCGATACTAACTACATTATTCACAGTTTCACTACTGCTACTTAGTGGTTGTGGAGGTATAACACCAACGCCAAAAGAGAAAGTTACTGTTGATAAAACACTTCCAGTAGTTACTTTAACTAAAAATGGCATTATTACAGATATGAAGACAGTTGCTTTTGAATGGAAAAGTATAACAGATCCAAAAGTGAGTGGGATTTATGTATATAAGAAATCTCCTAATGATACTGAAATGAAATATTATGACACAATTAGTACACGTTACTCTACTCACTATGTTGATAGAGATGTAGAACCAGGTCAAAAATATTCTTACTCTTTTCGAGTTTTTTCAAAAGAGGCACAAGGAGTTAATTCAAAAATCTTTGTAGTCAATACATTACCAGTTTTACAATCTGTTTCATGGATTCACTCAATTGGAGGTCTTCCAAGAATTGCAAAGATTATCTGGAGACCACATACAAGTGAACGAGTAGACTCTTATCTTATTGAGAGAAAAACATTTGAAGATGAAAAATTTAAAGAGATAGCAGAGCTTAGTGGAAGACTAAATGCTGAGTATATAGATGAAGGTTTAGAAGATAATCGTGTGTATCTTTATAGAATAAAAGTAAAAACATATGATGATATTATATCTACACCATCTGCAGTTGTTAAATCTATAACTAAACCATTACCAAAAAGCATTACAGAAATTAGTGCCACAAAAAATCTTCCTAAAGAGATCAAAATAACATGGGTAGCTACAAATCAGAAAGATTTTGAGCGATACTATCTTTATCGATCTGATGATATAGATGGTTCTTATGAACTAATAGCAAAGCTTTATAATAATAACTTTCTTGATAAAGTTAATGAAGATGGAAAACGATATTTTTATCGAGTAGCTGTTGTTGATAAAGATGGATTGGAGAGTCCGCATGATGCTATTACAGCAATGGGAATGACACTTGAAAAACCAACGGCACCAGCTATTCTTGAAGCAAAATTAGTGGGTAATAAAATAGAATTAAAATGGGAAAAAAGTGATCCTCGGACAATATCTTATATTGTTGTAAGAAAAGCTAAAAAAGGGTGGTTTGATGTTGTTTCAAAAGAGTTTAAAGGAATTAAACACCCTTATTTTGTAGATAATGATATTGCAGCTGATACACTTTATACGTATACTGTTTATAGTGTAGATGTCAATAATATAGTCTCTAAACCAAGTATAGAAGTAGAGATCAAAACACCAGAATCAAAAAAAATTATAGAGGCACCAAAGGCTAAGGAAACTACACAAGAAAAGCTTGCTCAACCAGTAACAACTAAAACAACCTCTACAGATACAACAAAAGTTGTACCCGTAGAAGAATTAGACCTTAATGGATTATAATTAATGCCACATCTTCATATAAAAGAGTTTAAAGAGATTAGTGTTCCTTTGACAAAGGATGGAGTTTATTTTAATTTTATCGCAGATAATGCAAATCATACAGATGAAAAACTTATAGCAACGTGTTATGAGGGTGAAGATTTCTTTTTACTTGTGAAGCAAGAGGAGGGGAGAAGTCTTTTAAAAACAGATAAACTAACTCGTCCTGCATCTATCTATAATGTTCATCGTGCACTCTTAGCTTATGCTAAAGCAGCAGAGCTAGAGATAATAGCCTCTAATGTACCTGAAGGTAAGAAGAATGTTCACCTTCAAGAAGCAACAGCATTGAAAAAGATAGAGTATTTTGCAAAAGAGTTTCCAGATGATAAAGAGATTCGTATAGAAGTTGGTTTTGGTTCAGGACGACATCTATTACATCAAGCAGCTAATAATCCTGATGTTTTATTTATAGGTATAGAGATTCATCGTCCATCAATTGAACAGGTTTTAAAGCAGATTGTAATTCAAAAGCTTGATAATCTTTTACTTCTTGATTATGATGCACGTCTTTTTATGGAGCTTATTCCATCTAATTTAGTGGGTGCTATCTATGTACATTTCCCAGTTCCATGGGATAAAAAACCACATCGTCGTGTAATCTCTACAAATTTTATAAAAGAGGCTCGTCGTGTGTTAAAAGTGGGTGGAACATTAGAGTTGAGAACTGATAGTGAAAACTATTATGCTTACTCATATGAGACATTTATAGCATTCCCAAAAACATCTTTACAGATATATAAAAATAGAGATATTGCTGTGAGCTCTAAGTATGAAGATCGATGGAAAAAGATGGAAAAAAATATCTATGATGTTATCATGACAAATGATGAAGAGTCTCCAAAATTATCAATTGAAGGAGATTTTTCATTTGTAAATGAGATAAAGCTATCTGATAGTGAACTTTTAGTGTTACATACAAAAACAATTCGTTTTGATGGTGGGTTTATCCATTTTGAAAGAGTTTACAATTTGCAAAATGGAGTTATGCTTCGTATATCGATGGGAAGTTTTGATAGACCTGAACATCTTTATCTTGTAGTTGAGAATGGTAAAGCATCTTATTTCCCAGACTTACCTCTTCGTTCACCAATTAATTTAGAAGCACATAAAAAGCTTGTAAAGGCGATTAATGGATAAAGTTATTATTGCAGAAAATCTTTCATTAGCTTATTCCAATGATGAGACAATTATTAACAAAGCGAACCTTTCTATAGATTCTGGAAGTTTTGTTTTTATTACAGGTGCAAGTGGTAGTGGAAAATCAACACTCTTGAAATCTTTATATGGAGCACTTAAACCAATTGAAGGCAGTCTTGTTGTTGGTGGAGTTGAATTACGTGGAGTTTCTGGTTCAAAACTTAATTTTTTAAGAAAGCATTTGGGTATAGTCTTTCAAGATTATAAGCTTGTCAAAGAGTGGACAATTGAGAAAAATATTATGCTTCCACTTATCATTAATGGTTATGAAAAAACTGTAACACAAAATCAAGTAGACTCTCTTTTAAAGCATGTGAAATTACGTCATCAAGCAGGAAAATATCCTTTAGAATTGAGTGGAGGAGAACAACAACGTGTTGCTATGGCAAGGGCACTTGCACATAATCCTATTTTAATTTTAGCTGATGAGCCAACAGGAAATCTTGATGAGTACTCATCACAACTTATTTGGAACCTTCTTGAGGGCGCAAATGAGCAATTAAAGACAACGGTAATTGTAGTAACACATCATATTCCTGAGAATATGACAGTGCGTTATAAACATTATCATATAGAGTTTGGAGATATTCGTGAAGTCATTTAAAAATCATCTCTCGTTAGTTATTGCACTTCTTAGCATACTTTTTTCTTTACAGGTTTTTACAATTGTAGATAGAGCAATTGATGCATATAAAGAGAATCTTGCTAAAAACTACTCTTTAGTTGTTGTCGCATCAAAAGGTTTAGATTCTAAAGCACTGCAGAAAAAATATACATTAATTGATACGGTAAGTGAACTTTCTCCTGACAATGTAATAGAGAAATTAAACAGTGGTATCAGTAAAAAAAACATAGAACTTTTAAAAGTTAGTTTACCAAAGTTTTATAAACTAAGACTCAAATATTATCCATCACCACATGAGTTAGAGAAACTTACAAAATCCCTATTAAAGGGAGATTCGATTGAAAAAGTTGAAACTTTTAGCAAGACACATGACACTACATATAAATTACTTTTACTCTTTAAAACAGTTGTGACACTGTTTGCGATAACAGTTATTATTGTAACAATTCTGTTGATTTTTAAAGAGTTGCGAATTTGGCAATTTAAACATAATGAGCGTATGAGTATTATGGGTCTTTTTGGGGCACCTGTCTGGCTTCGTTCAGCTGTACTTTTTCGCTTAGCAATTGTTGATGCTTTAATCGCTTCTGCTCTTGCTTTTGCTCTTTTTACATATATTGCATCTATGCCATGGGTGAATGAACAGTTTAACCATATTGGTATTAATATAGTAATTTTTGATACTATATATGACTTTTTAATTATGCTTGGGGTATCTTTAAGTGTTTCTATTTTACTTGCAGTATTTATAGTTCTTGGACATAAAGAAGAGGTATGATGCGTCATATATTATTGATTTGTCTACTATTGTTGGTTTTTTTGGATGCAAAACAAAATATAGATAAAAAGATCAAACAGACAAGTTCTAAACTTCATTCCTACAGTAAGAACTATTCAAGTCTCAATAAGAAAATGGCAAAAACTGCAAAAGCTATTTTATTGCAAAAAAAAGAGCTTATCAAACAAGATACCTATTTGAAAAAACTTAAAGAGGAACTTTTAAGTAAAGAGAATATTTATAAATCAAATGCTAAAGAACTTCAAGAGTTAAAAAAAGTTCAAGAGAAGTTGAAAAAAAAGCAAAATAGCATAGAAGAGGCATTGGTTTTTGTTATTGCTAAAAGTGTTTCTCTCTCTGTTGTTTTAGATGAAGAGTATCCTGTAAATGAAGAGGCTTTAATAGAATTTGAAGTATTAAAATCGATGTTAAAAGAGTCGAAACAAAAAGCAAAAAAGTTAAGTTCAACTTTTTTTGCAAATGCAAAAGTTATTCATGATCTTGATAAAAAAACAACGAGCTTAGAAAAGTCTATTGCATTGATAGATGCTAAAAGAAAAGAACTCCTTAAAAAGCAGGCTGAGAATAAAAAAGCACTAAAAAAACTACAGTTAGCAAAAAAATCCTACAAAAAAGAGCTTAAAAATTTACTTAAGAGACAAAGTGCACTGAAAAAAACACTTTCACAACTTAATCTGATTAAAGTTGATGAAATTAAAAAAGCAAAAGAAGAGAAAGAGAGAAAAGAGGCATTTAAACAAAAAACAATTGTACTCAATGAAAAACTTCCAAAAGTTAAACAGCATGGAAGTTCATATCAAAGTGTAAAAACAATTCGTTATCGTGGGTCAAAGACAATAGCACCTCTTAGTCATTATACAATAACGAAAAAATATGGAACATATACAGATCCTATTTATGGTATTAAAATCTTTAATGAATCAATCTCTTTAAAACCTAAAAAACCAAATGCTAAGGTCAAAACTGTATTTAACGGAAAGATTATTTATGCAGATAAGACAGCTGTTTTGAATAATATTGTAATTGTTGAGCATAAGAATGGACTTCATACGATCTATGCAAATCTCTCTCAAATTGCACCGGGGATTAGAAAAGGGAAAAAAGTAAGACGTGGCGCAGTGATAGGGCGTGTTAAAAATGAGTTAGTATTTGAGGTGACTCAAAAAAGTGCACATATAAATCCTATACGATTATTTAGATAGTTTTAGATATAATTGCGCAAAAATTTAAGAGTAGAGATAAAAGAATGAAATTTATTCAAACACGTGGTATAGATACTGCAAAACCGGAAACTGTAACTTTTTCAGAGGCAATTTTAAGCCCAATTGCTTCATTTGGTGGTCTGTATGTTCCTCAAGTACTTCCAAACTTGGGAGAAGAATTTTTACTAAAACATAAAAATTCATCATATAAAGAGCTTGCGAAAGATATGCTAGATAGATTTGAGATAGATATAGATTCAAAAGTTATTGATGAAGCACTCGATTTATATGATAAGTTTGATGATGCTAGTAATCCTGTACCTGTTATAAAGGTAAAAGAAAACCTATACGTCAGTGAACTTTATCATGGACCTACTCGTGCATTTAAAGATATGGCACTGCAGCCTTTTGGTATTGTTCTTTCTTCAATAGCACAAAGACTTAATCAAAATTATTTGATTTTAGCCGCAACAAGTGGTGATACTGGTCCAGCAGCACTAGAGACTTTTAAAAATCGTGCAAATGTAAAAGTGGCATGTATGTATCCTGATGGTGGAACAAGTGATGTACAACGTCTTCAGATGGTAACAGAAGATGCTGATAATTTAAAGGTTATTGGTATTCATGGTGTTTTTGATGATGCACAAACTGCACTTAAACGTCTTTTGGCAAGCGATACATTTAAGCAGGCTCTTCAAGAAAAAGATACAAAACTCTCTGCCGCAAACTCTGTTAATTTTGGTCGTATTATCTTTCAAATTATCTATCATATACATTCTTATCTTGAACTTGTACGTCAAAATGCAATTACAATGGGTGAGAAGGTCTATCTTAATGTACCAAGTGGAAATTTTGGAAATGCACTTGGTGGATATTATGCATGGAAAATGGGACTTCCTGTTGAAAAAATTATCATCTCCTCAAATGAAAATAATGTTTTAACACGTTTGATTCGTGATGGTAAATATGACTTACGTGAGAGTGAAGTTGTCAGTACTACTTCTCCAGCGATGGATATCTTAAAATCATCTAATGTTGAGCGTGTTCTTTTTGATTTATTTGGTGATGCACGTACTAAAGAGTTAATGAATGATCTTGAAGAAAAAAATGTTTATGAGCTGAGTTCTGATGAACTTGCTACATTACAGGAATATTTTGATGCTGATTGGTGTAGTGGTGCTGAAGGTAAAAAATATATTAAAGAGATATTTGAAAATGATAACTATCTTATGGATCCACATACAGCTACATGTATCAAATCATATGAGACACGTTGTAACTCTGAGATTAAGTCTATTGTTTATTCAACTGCTGAATGGACAAAATTTTCACCAGTGATTGCAAATGCATTGACAGGTGAAGTAGACACAAAAGATATAGAAGCTCTAGAATCTATATCTAAAGTTGCAAAATTAGAAATTCCTACTATGATAAAAGAGCTTTTTACAAAAGAGATAGCTCAAAAAACTGTTATAGAAAAAGAGAATATCGAACAAGAGATACTGAAGTTTTTATAGACTTCAGTATTGATAAACTTTCTTCTTAATAATATAATCTCCTTTTAAATACTACTTATTATTGTTATAAAATTCATTTATAATAAAATATAATACTAATTTTTTATCATTAAAGTAATAATATATAACATATTAAGGCATAGTTAATTTGTTTGATAGTAGAATTAGTCATAGGAAAATGTTATGAATGAAACAGTTGAAGATGAATTAAATAAAAAACGTAATATGCTCTACTATAACCAAATTGTACTGAATGAAAGGAAAGCAAAAGCAGCAAGAAGAGGGCACTCTAAGCAAGCAAAAAAGAAAAATCAGAGCTTTGGTTCACAAAAAGTAGACTTTAAAGATTTTCTCTTTATTCCTGAAAATTGGGAAGGTGCTTTTTATGCATTTTATGGTGTTGGAGTACCTTATATTTTTGGTGCTGTTTTTCTTTTTTTCTTTGTAGCTGGTGGTAACTATGAAAACTTCAAACTCTTAAATATGAATGCTTTTTTAATTATTTGGTTAATAGGGTATGAAATAGTAGCTGTTTTTTCACTTATTTGGATACTTATGCTTTACTTGCAATATGACTCGGATGAAGAGTATTATTAGAGAGTTGACAGAGTTTATAACTCTGTCGCTCTTTTATAGGCTTTTTCTATTGCATGTATACAAGAACTTCTAACATTTCCATCTTCTAAGGCTCCATAACCTGCAGCAGTTGTACCACCTGGGCTCATTACCCCATCTTTTAAAAGTGCTGGATGTTCATTTTGAATTAATGCTCCAAAACCATCAAAAAGTCCACGCATAATTACCATTGCGTCATCACGTTTTAGCCCCTGTTTTACAGCTCCATCAGTTAATGCTTCTGCGATAAGGGCAAGATATGCAGGACCACTTCCAGCAAGTGCTGTAGCTATATCTATCTCTTTTTCACTCCCTAGCCAGTGAGCTGTTCCGATAGTGCTAAAAAGTTTTAGAGCATCTTCTTTATAAGCAGTATCACCAGTCATTGTTGTCATTGAAGCACTAACAGAAGCAGCAAGATTTGGCATAGCTCGTACAACAGCTTTTGTAGAGAAATTATTAAAAAGTTTTTCAAGTGTAGTTCCAGCAAGTACTGAGTAAAGAACTGCTGCTTGACCTTGGAGCTTATTTGAAACTTCTGTTACGTTAGCAGGCTTAACACAGAGTATAATTGTTTTATCTGTGATATCAAAGTTATCTAAAAGATATTTATCTGTGTTAGTAGCAAGATTTTCTTCAAACTGTACAAGTTTTTTCATATCTCTACCAACAACTTCAATTTTATAATTTTCTTTGAGTCCTTTGGCAATACTTAATGCCATGTTGCCATTTCCAATAAATGTTATCGTTTTCATAAAAGTCCTAAATATTTTATGGTAGTATTATACCATTTATTAAATCAATACAATTTGGATAGTTATTATGGAACAATTTTTACAAGAAGCAAAGGCTGCTAGTCGTGTTTTTAACACACTGAGTGGTTCAGAGATAAACAGAATATTGCGTGAAATGGCAGAAGCACTTCGGGCTAATACGATGGAACTATTAGAAGCAAATGCTAAAGATATGGCAGATGGAGAACAAAACAATCTCTCTTCAGCTTTAATGGATAGACTCTATTTAGATGAGGGGCGTATTGATGCGATGGCAGTAGCTATTGAAGAGATAGCAGGACTTAAAGATCCTGTAGGACGGGTACTTGATGGTTGGGTTACAGAAGATGGACTAAAAATTGAAAAAGTATCTATTCCGATAGGCGTGATTGGGATTATTTATGAATCACGTCCTAATGTAACAAGTGATACAGCAGCCCTCTGTTTTAAAAGTTCAAATGTTTGTGTTCTCAAAGGTGGAAAAGAGGCAGAGAACTCAAACAGAGCTATTGCAAAAGTATTGCAAGCTACACTAGAAAAAAATGGATTGCCACGTGAGCTTATCTCGTTAATCCCTGACTCTTCACGTGAGGGTGTGGCTCAACTTATAAAAATGGATAAGTATGTTGATCTTATTATTCCTCGTGGTGGGGAAGGGCTTATCAAATATGTAAGTCAAAATGCGACAGTGAGCGTGGTTAAACATGACAAAGGACAGTGTCATACCTACATTGATGGAGATGCAAATTTAGAAGATGCTATTAAAATTGCACTTAATGCCAAAGTTCAACGTCCTGGTGTCTGTAATGCTATGGAGACACTTTTGGTTGATGAAGCTATAGCAAAAGAGGCACTGCCAAAATTAAAAGAGGCATTTGATAAAGCACATACTGAGTTAAAAGGGTGTGCATCAACTCAAGAGATCATTACAGTAGCTCATGCTAGCGATGCTGATTTTGATACTGAATATTTAGCAAATATTTTAAATATTAAAGTAGTTGATGGAGTTGAGGGCGCAGTGGAACATATTGTTCGTTTTGGTTCAGGACACTCAGAATCTATAATTACTGAGAATATTAAAGCAGCAGAAACATTCTTAAATGCTATTGATGCTGCAGCTGTTTATGTAAATGCATCTACTCGTTTTACTGATGGTGGTGCTTTTGGTTTTGGTGCAGAAGTTGGGATAAGTACAAATAAACTTCATGCAAGAGGACCTATGGGCATAGAAGGTCTTACAACATACAAATATAAGATTTATGGAAGTGGGCAGATTAGATAATGCATAATATAAATGAACTCCGTGATATTACTTTCTTTGAGAACTTAACTTCTGAAGAGTTAGAACAACTTGCAACTATTTCACGCAAGCGTAAATTTTCAAAAGGTGAAGTTCTATTTTATGAGAAAGATGAATCTCGATTTTTAACATTGCTAACAGATGGTATTTTAAAAGTTTATAAAACAGATCCAAAAAATAATGAGATAGTACTTCATCGTTTTCAACCAAAGACGCTAATAGCTGAAATGGCTGTTTTTGAAGGGATTCCTTATCCTGCATCAGCTGCTTTTGAGACTGATGGAACAGTTATAGAGATAGATTTTGTAAAGTTTAGAGAGACTTTTTTATGCTCTCCAGAGATAGCTTTTGCATTTTTTAAATCATTAACGCAGAAGATTAAATATTTAGAAGGAGTAATAGCATTAAATATCGTCTTAGACTCAACTGCTAGAGTTGCTAAGTATATATGTGATAATGAAGAAGCTTTAAAAATGAAGCATAATCAATTAGCACAATACCTGCATATGACACCAGAGACACTCTCTCGTGTATTTAAAAAATTTGCAAAACTTGGTTTTATTGAAAAAGAGGGTAGCTCTTATAAAATTAAGAATAAAGAGGCTTTAACTATTCTTTTTGAATAATTGTCCTATTTGTTGATATATGTCAATACCTGCTTTATCTTATTAAATTACAATCGTATCGATGTTTAATTTAAATAGATAAAGGATTTTTTATGTCACACATTCCCCAAGATGCACAAAAGATTGCGGTAGAAGGTGCAACAGTAGATTTTTATAAATTAGAAAAAGATGGGCAAAGTACTTACTACTTTGACACATCAAAAGAGGGACCTCCCCATCCGATGGTAAATGCAATGGCAGGTATTGGACTTATTAAAGGAACAAATGATACATTAGTAATGATTAATCATAAAGCTCCAGGTGGTCTTTTTGGTAAACTTGAAGATGATGTTCGTTATGTTATTGAAGAGTTACCAGATGGTCTTGTAAAAGTTGTTTTTTCGTTTAATCCAGATGCCAACGGAGAGTCCGATCTTACACAAACTAGCTGTGGAGGATGATAAAAACCAATGGTTAAAATATCGCAAGATTTTGCGCCTCCATTTAAACTTATAGCTCCCTTTTTTATCTTAGGGAGTTTTTTTTACTTTTTTTCATCATTTTATCTTTTTTTCTTTGATGCAACAACACTTAGTTTTACAGATCCGAAAGTCCTAGCTTTTGTACATCTTTTTTTACTTGGTTTTGTAATGATGATAATTTTTGGTGCTATGGCACAGCTTGTTCCTGTTGTTTTGGAGGTTGGACATTTTGGTGTAGAGCTTTTTTATGCTATATGGCCTCTACTTCTTATTGGTAGTCTTATGATGGTATCTGGATTTTTATACTCTCCGGCATTGTTACCCTATGGTGGTGTGATTGTTCTGATATCAATGATGATTTTTGTAGGAGAGATCTTTCTTACAATGTTTAAAGTTGAGAAGTTGACACTTGTTATGAGTAGTGTTTTGATTTCAAACACATTTCTCTTCTTTGGTATCATTTTTGGACTTTTAATGGCTCTTTCATATGCAGGTACACTTTCATTAGATATTAATGCTCTTTTAAAAGCACATGTTTACTCTGTTATTGCAGGTTATATTGTTATAACAATTATGGGTCTTTCAATAGTTCTTGTACCTATGTTTACACTCTCTCATAGTTTCTCTTTACGTCCATTAGAGATAGGAATGAGTTTGATGAGTGTTGCTGTTGTTTTTGTGATTATTTCTGCTTTTTTCGATATAACATGGCTTGCATATATGGCTTATTTTATGGCATTTGTAGGTATGATTTCCTATTTTTATCTTATTTATATTATTTATAAAACAAGACCAAGAAAAGAGAATGATGTATATGCTCTTTCTTTGATCTTTTCTTATGGATCAATGCTTTTAGCTTTAGTATTGGGAGCACTCTATTTTTTAATAGGCAAAGAAAATTATCTTATCGCTTCTGCATGGCTTTTTTTCTTTGGTTTTTTTGCTTTTTTAATTACAGGACATATTTATAAAATTATTCCATTCTTAGTATGGTTTGAACGATTTTCACCGCTTGTAGGAAAACAAAAAGTACCAATGCTTGCAGATATGGTACCTTATAAAAGTTCACAAGCACAGCTTATTTATAGTGCAATAGGAGTATTGTTAGTAACTATGGCTATACTCTTTAGTTCAAATGCACTGATGGGTGCTGGAGCCTCATTTTTAATTGTAGGTTCTTTAGCATTTGTGAGAAGTGTATTTTATATGATAAATTTTAAATAAAAGGATAGTTTATGGCAATGTATACAAAAGAAGAACTTTTTAAAGCGATTTCAACAGTGATTGATCCTGAAGTTGGATTTAATCTTGTTGAAATGGGTCTAATTTATGATGCGAGTAGTGATGATGAGGGTAATGTAAAAGTTACAATGACGCTTTCAACAAAAGCATGTCCTCTGCATCAGATGATTTTACAGTGGGTAAAAGAGGCTGTAGAGAAACTTCCTAATGTGAAAGAGGTTGATGTTGAGGTTGTTTGGGAACCAGAGTGGAATATCTCTATGGCTGATGATAATGTTAAAAAAGCACTTGGTGCGTAATCAAAGTAATCTCTTTTTTAGAGATTACTTCTTCTTTTTATTCTCTAGATAACTGTTTTTTATCTCAATTAACTCATAAAGAGAGACTTCTGGCATAGCTTCGTCGATAAGTTTATCTGTATCTGGATACTTTCCTTTCATCTTTTTAATCTCATCATACCCTTTAGGCTTTATCTCATTTGTAGCGATAGAGATGACTCCTGCCCAGATAAGTATAAGCGCAATCCATACAAATTTTGTAGCACCAGCATATTTTCCGATAAAATGAAAAATAATTGTGACTATAATACCAATACCGAGTAAAAGTGTAAGACTCATAATTGTATCCTTTCTCCTTCAGGTTTCATTTTTGTAATATTTGCATCTTTGGAAAGTTTATCTCCAAAATCTTTGACACCTAATGTACCAATAAGCATGAGTATAATGAC
>Ga0256828_1001644_pt1 | contig 13750 bp, 12 predicted proteins | sample CV88metaG_FD_185993 | JGI IMG/M metagenome (GOLD analysis project Ga0256828, IMG submission 185993) | Hydrothermal vent microbial communities from East Pacific Rise, Pacific Ocean - CV88 | ecosystem: Environmental > Aquatic > Marine > Hydrothermal vents | place: Pacific Ocean: East Pacific Rise... | reverse complement strand
GTTTGAGTGACTCTTGTACAAAAAGTGTATCGGTTATGACCCCCAACCCCTCTGATTTTTCATTAACAAAGAGAGGTTTGTCATACCCTTTATCTGCTTTCCATGCTTCTATCATCTCTGCTGTTACCCGTTTGGCTCCAAGTTGTGAACGTGCCATATCATCAGGGGTATTAATGGTGAAAAAGAGCATAAAAGTTATAAGGTTCACCCCTATTAAAATAGGAATCGCATAAAGTATTCGTTTGATTATGTAGCTTAGCATCTATCTCTCCTCCTTTATCACAGCTTTCTGTCTTGACTGATAAGCCCTATAGAGTGGATAAGCCATCAAAATAGGAAACAAAATTAACAAGATTAATGGCAACAGAACCGGCTGGTTCCACTCCTCTTGTTTTTTAGCTCTAAGCTCCCCATCTATGCGTTTATATTTTAACGTATCATCACTCATGGCATTTGGTAGGACATTGCTATACCAAATATGATGCAGTGCCATCGACTTAGGGTGCATACCCCAAACCCATGGGGCATCTTCTTGAGCTATCTTTACCATCTTTTGTATAATGGCTAAACGCTCTGGTGAATTTTTCATCGTCTTCATCTCTTTAAATAACTTGTTGTATCTAGGATTATTGTAGTTTGCAGAGTTAACCCCTGCCCCATTGGTTACCACAGCTCCGTTGGCTCCATAGAGCAAAAACAAAAAGTTCTCGGGGTCAGGATAGTCAGCACTCCAACCCCATGAAAAGAGCTGGGTTTTTCCATTGCGTACTTTGTCTTGAAAACGGTTGTAGTCGGTTCCACGAATCACCAGCTGTATACCCAATTTAGCAAACTGTTTCCGTCGCCAATCCATCAAGGCTTTGTCATCTGGTCCAGAGGCTGTGGTATCATAGTTTAGGGTTAAAGCTTTTCCTGTTTTAGAAGAGACTCCGTTAGGGTAACCAGCCTCTGCTAAAAGCTTTTTGGCTTCTTCTAACGACTTTCTTACACATTTTCCATCTATCCAATTATAAACATAAAGGTTACAGCCCTCTTTACCCTCTAAGTGACCAAATATCTGAGGAGGAATAGGACTCTGTGCAGCAACCCCTCGTTCATTGGTAAAAATAGAGATGTACTCCTCTTCATTTTGGGCAATACTTATGGCTTGACGCAACTTCTTTGCCGACTCACCATAGCCACCCACCACAGGGTCAAGCATATTAAATGCTAAGTAAAAGATACTCGGTTCTATAAATGCTTTAAGCTGAATGCCTCGCTCTTTCATCTCTTCACTTAAGCCCATGTCACCACCTGTTGAGACCTGAATAGCTTGGTCAAAAGCTGATGAGCTAATACCCGAAGCATCGTAGTAACCTTGTAAAAATTTGTTCCAAAGAGGAATGCTCTCTTTTTCTAATGAGTAGTGAACTTCTTTAATAAAAGGGATTTTTTTACCTGCATCTTTAAGCAGTTCAGCTGAAATATGAGAAGTATTTATCTCCTCTTGGGTTAAGGTGGGATAGAAAGCATCATGATAGTTAGGATTGGCAAGAAGTTTTAACTCTTTGTTGGGATTGTTCTCTGCCAAATAGTACGCCCCTGTTCCTACAGGAAACTCATTGAGGGTGATATTTTTAGCGATTAACCCTTTTTGTTGGTAGAACAAATCTGCCTCCCAAGGGATGGGAGCAAAAAAGTTCATGCTCATCCAGTAGAGGAACTGAGGGTATTTCCCCTTTAAGGTAATGGTAAAAGTATAATCATCTATAACTTTTACCCCTTTTATTTTATAAGTTCTAAGGTCTAAACGCTCACTTTTACTCTTATTCTCTTTGGCAATTTTACTTATATTTTTTGAAAATGCTTCTAAGCCGACTACATACTCTTGGATAATATCTAAAATAGGTGAGTGATTTTGACGAACAGCCATACGTTTTATCGCATAAGTATAATCAGAGGCGACCAATTTTCGTGTTGAGTGTTTTTTAAAATCATCTAAGCTCTCTATCGCTTTCAATACCTTATCTGTTAAGTGATGATAGAGGTAGTCTCCTTCACTACTTTTAGAAAAAGCTGGATGATTTTGATAAAAGATATCCTCTCTAAGATGAAAAGTATATTGTGAAAAAGCAACATTATTACTCTCTTCATCAACTTGCTGTTTTTCTTTATCATAGTAAATAATCTCGGGCATATTTTTTAATGTTCGAGGCTCTAAAATATAGGGACGCTTCAAATAATTATACCCCAAAACAGGTTCGTAAATATTACTTATAATCATCGACTCTCGTTTAGAGTAAGAGACCACTGGGTCTAAATGTTTATAAGGCAAAGAGAAAGAAGTAAAAAGAATCTTTTCTTTTGACTGTTCAGCAGAGTATGGGCTATTCCAAACTTCAGCAGATGCCGTAACAGTTATAAGTAAAAATAGAAAAAATTTAAAAAAATATTTGTGCATTTGTATAACTTTATTATATATTTGACTTATCATTGTATTTGAATAATCCTTTATATTGGAAGAAGAACTCATAACTATTGAATTATCAGTTTAAAAAATCTGGTTTTTATTAAAAAAGAACATAATAAAATACAACATGTTGAGGTTTAAAGTGATTTTTATAATATAAATAATTATAAATTATAATTATAGCTACTATTGCGTATTTTTAATAAATTAAATTCATGAAATGGCTATTTTTAATTTTTGTTTAAAACTATTACCCCTATAATAGAACATAATAAATCAATTTAACAAAGGAAAGCTATGGCACGAGTAGTAATAATGGGTGGTGGTGTATCTGGACATACAGCAGCAACATTTGCAAAAAAATGGCTAGGTAACGATCACGAAGTAATTGTTGTAACACCTAATAGTAATTGGAACTGGATTCCATCTAACATCTGGGTAGGTGTTGGACAAATGACAAAAGAGGAAGTTGTCTTCCCTTTAGCACCAGTTTATGAAAAAGCTGGAATTGACTTTAAACAAGCGAAAGCTGTTTCAATTCACCCAGATGGAAATGCTGATAGTGATACTCCTTATATAACTATAGAATCTACAAAAGAAGGAAGTGCTGGTGAAACTGAAGAGGTAACATATGATTATCTTATCAATGCAACTGGTCCAAAACTAAACTTTGATGCAACTCCGGGTTTAGGAAATGGTGAAGGTCAAATGGGTTCTCATACTGTTTCTGTATGTACTGCTGACCATGCTGTTCATGCAAATGAAGAGCTTCATAAAATCTTTGACAAAGCAAAAGCTGGTGAAAGACAAAAAATTCTTGTAGGTACAGGTCATGGTATGTGTACTTGTCAAGGTGCTGCTTTTGAGTACATCTTTAACATTGAGCATGAAGCAACTGCTGCTGGTGTAAGAGACATGATTGATATTAAATGGATTTCAAACGAATCATTCATGGGTGACTTCGGTATGGGTGGTCTTCATATGAAAGTTGGAGGTTACGTTGTAAGTTCTAAACTATTTGCAGAATCACTCTTCTCAGAAAGAAATGTTCCATGGTTAATTGGAGCTCACGTATCTAAAGTAGAAGAAGGTAAAGCACACTACGAGCTTCTTGATGGAACAACTGGTGTTGAAGAGTTTGACTTTGCAATGCTTATTCCACCATTTGCAGGTGTAGGAATCAAAGCATATGCTAAAGATGGTTCAGACATGACAGACAAAATCTTTGCTCCAAATGCATTTATGAAAGTTGATGCTGACTATACAGCTAAACCTTATGAAGAGTGGAAAGCTGCTGACTGGCCAAGAACTTACCAAAACCCAGACTACAAAAATATGTTTGCTTGTGGTATTGCATTTGCACCACCACATTTAATTTCTAAACCAATGAAGTCAGTTAATGGAACACCAATTAACCCAACTCCACCTAGAACAGGTATGCCTTCAGGTATCATCGGTAAAGCTGTTGCACATTCTGTTTGTGACATGATTAAAGACCCAAGTGCTAAACCACATGAAGCTTCTATGGCTGAAATGGGAGCTGCTTGTGTTGCAAGTGCAGGTAAAGGTCTAACCACTGGTACAGCTGCTGCGATGACTGTTTACCCTGTTGTTCCTGACTTTGAAACTTACCCAGGTACAGGTAGAGATACAGACTATACATTTGGTGAGATTGGTCTTGCTGGTCACTGGATTAAACATATTCTTCATCACTTGTTTATCTACAAAGCAAAACTTAAGCCAGGTTGGACTTTAATCCCTGAATAATCAGAAACTATAAAAATACTAAGGAGACAAACATGTCACATGAAAAAAACTTTCAAAAAGAGCAGTTTACATTAACTATGATTCCAGGTGGATTTGCAAAAAAAATGAGAACTTGTGTTCTCTTTCAAGCATTCAGATTTGCTGTTATCAACATTAAAATGTTGGTAGTTGTTAGTAAAAGTCACTAATAACAAACTTTATAGAAGAGCTAACTTTAGCTCTTCTTCCTCTATTACTTCTCCTACCCTATTACTTCTCAACCATAAACACTTTTTCAAATATTTTTACACATACTTTAATTTTTATTCAATTTTATTTATAAAAACAACAACTATTAATGATAATAATCATATAATTTTTACTTATTATAATCATAAGGAAAACGAAATGAAAACAGAAGAACTTAACTTCACAAAGAAAGATCAGTTTACATTAACAATGATGCCTGGTAAATTTGCTATTGCCCTAAGAACTTGCCTTATCTTCCAAGCCATTAGATTTATAATTATCAATGTAAAAATGCTGATTGTCGTAAGTAAAAGCCACTAAACCTCCCAACAGAAGTCACTTTATTAGACTTCTGACCTCTAGATCTTTTTTCATATATATTTTTTTGTCTTTTAAGCTATAATAATCATTATTGCCTAAGGAGAAAAGATGGTTCAACCACTAAAATATTACCCCGATACATCCATTAATATCAATGCTGGTCCAGTAAGAGGCGTAGGAGAGAGTTATAAACAGATGGTCGAAGACCTTATCGATACCATGAAAGAGCATAATCTTAAAGGTCTATCTGCCATTCAAATAGGTTATCCTTATCAACTGATGGTTATAAAAGAAGGAGAAGAGTATGTTCCTTATGCCAATGCAAGAATCATTACCCAAACTGAACCTTTTGACTCTAGTGAAGAGAGTGTCTACTTCAAAAACCATCCTATTACAGTAAAACGTTATCAAAATCTTAGTATTGTATATGAAGATGAAAATGGTGATATGAAAACAAAAAAAATAGACAACAAAGAAGAAGCTGCACTCTTTCAGCGTAAACTTGATTATCTTTTTAATGGAACCCTACTCGACAGACTACTTCCTCCACAAAGAGAACAAGCCATTAAAGCACTGGCAGGTAAAGGTGAAATGCCTACTACTACAGATGCCTACTGTCCACCTTTTTCTAAAAAAGAGTACTTTGTATCTGTGGCAGATAAGTTACTCTTTTTTATGTTTATATCATTACTTTTACCTCTTTTTGGTATTTCAAAAGAGACATTAAACAGTTGGTATACCTATGATAAATTTGCTTTTCCAGCTGTTATAATCATCATGATAGGATTTTTCTTCTATGCTCAGTATGAAGCCAAACAGTTCAAGCAGTGTACTTCTTGTCAAATAGGAAATAATATTGGGGTTATGGTTAAAAGAATTACGTTAGGTATTGTACTTGCTGTAGGTAGTTATTTTATATTGGGATAAAAGGCTACTTTTATAAGAATAATATATAATAATTATAAGTTTTACAAGCATCTATTAAAATCACTTAAGGGAAATATTTACCATGATACAAACATCAGAGGTTAAAGAGATTTTAACCAAAATCCTCTATCCTGGATTCAAAAAAAACATTGTCGAATTCAATTTTGTCAAAACAATTAGTAGGGAAGAGAATAAATTAAATATTGAAGTAGAGATTCCCTCTGCTTCAACAGAGATAAAAGAGCAGTTACATCAAGAGATAAACAAACGGTTATCTTTTTTGAATCTGGAACTAACTCTTATAATCAACCAACCTGCCCCACCCAAAGAGAGCAGCTCTAATGGGAAAAATGTACTCCCCAACATCCAACACTTTGTGATGGTCAGTTCAGGAAAGGGTGGTGTGGGAAAATCTACCACTACCGTTAACCTTGCTATTGCCCTAGCGCAACAAGGGAAACGGGTCGGTCTACTCGATGCCGATGTTTATGGACCAAATATTCCAAGAATGATGGGAATCGAAGGGGTTCAACCTGTATTTTTAGGACAGAATATTAAACCGATTATGGCTCACGACATTCAAGTGATGTCAATAGGCTCTCTAGTTGCTCGTGGCTCTTCTCTTATATGGAAAGGGGCAATGGTCACCCAAGCGATAGAGCAGATGCTAGAGGATATACTGTGGGACAAGCTCGATGTACTCTTATTCGATATGCCTCCTGGAACGGGTGATGCTCAACTTGCACTTGCACAATCACTTCCTGTTACAGCAGGAGTAGCTGTGACTACACCTCAAAAGGTAGCCCTTGATGATACCATACGAAGCATGGATATGTTTAACGCTCTTAAAATTCCTATAGCAGGAGTAGTGGAAAACATGAGTGGATTTATCTGCCCTGAGAATGGAAAAGAATACAACATATTTGGAAAAGGGACAACAGCACCTTTGGTAGAGAACTTTCAGACTCAACTACTAGGAGAAATTCCTATAGAACCTGCCATTCGTGAAGGGGGTGATGCAGGAATACCTATAACCGTACTAGCTCCTGAGTGTGAAACATCTAAACGTTATAAAGAGATGGCTGATAGATTATGGATTTACCTCAACAAGATTAATCAAAGTGGTGGTGTGGATAATAGTACTATTCAACCTACTATTTTTTAGAGGCGATAACGCCTCTAAAATTTGGTTTAACAACGAGGAATTGAACCACTATCTGAAGCGTGATACATAAGATACTCATATATAAACTTTTTATATTTTGGATAAGGCTCATCAAAAGCTTTCAAAGGGTTTTTACTTTGACAAACTTTTGCTACTTCTGCCTCTAACTCATTATTTTGATAAAATGCAGTCCACTCTGCTTGAGAGTGTCCCATAGCTACTCTATCTGGACTTGTAATACAATTACCATGAATTGCTTTATCTAAAAGTTTTTCTCCATTGAGAGGATCAGCTGATAGTGTTGAACATAAAGATAGTAAAAATATACTACCTGTAATTAATTTTTTCATCATTCTTCCTTTTAATGTTTATCTTCATCCAAATTAAAGAACTTTGTTCCTGCATAATACATCGCCATACAAAGTCCTAATCCACCTAAAGAAATCATAATCTCTGTCGCACTTGGAAAGTAGTGAATCCACTCTGGTGGAAGTTGATACTCTCTTGTTTTTAACATCTGTAGAGGTTTAAGCTGTGTATCGTGTACGAGATTGTATCTCATAAAGAAAATACCAACCATACCACTAAGTGATGCCCAGAAAAAGAGTACAGGTCTTCTACCCATAGTTTTTAAGATAATCACCAATGGAATAACCATGGCAAGTATTACCTCTGTCCAGAATGGCATAGAACCTATAATATGATGAGCAACCTCTGCACGATTTGGCATACCACCATACATATCTGTTAGGAGTTTCCATGTCACAAAGAAGATAAGAATTGAAATCAAAAGTCCTTGAATCTTTGCCAGTCCCTCTAACATCTTTTTTACTTCTGCTGGAAAGTCCAATTTATATCTGAAACCCATTAAAATAAAGGCAATAAATACACCTGTAATGAACGCTGTCAAAATAAAATATGTTGGATAAAATACTCCATTTGAAATTGGTCTAGCATTTAAAAAACCAAACACCGAACCCAAGTTTGAGTGAGCAGCAAGACCAACTAAAAGACCTGTAAGACCAAATATCTTAGCCTTTTTCATATCACCTTTGAGTAAAAATACAAACTCAATAATCATAAATGTCAAGTACAAACCATAAAGTGTACCCATCCACCAAATAGCCGAGGTTAAACCAGGGGTAAGAACATTATAAATTAGCATAGTCACTGGATGACCTATCTCAAATGCGATAACAGCAAACCCTGCTATAATCGTCACAATTGAACCAAAAATAGCTCTTTTGGAGATAAGCATATAATCTTTAAATCCAAATACATCACCCAATGAACCAACAATACATAGCCCTGTTGAACTAACAACAAAGAAAATATAAACAGCAATTAGCAATCCCCATGGATGCTCTCGTGTTATGTTATACGCATGGTGTCCATGCATTAAATAGATAGCTACACCTATTACAAACATTGCAATAAATGCTACTGTCAAAACTGCCACAAGCATATTTCGTGGTGTTTTTTCAAAATTCAACAACTCTTTCATACTAACTTTATTAACAGGAATTGTTGTTATAAACTCTTTCGCTTTATTTATCATATCAACCTCCTTATGTTAGGTAGAATAGTTTTGGATTGGTACCAAGATTGGCTTTTAAAGAGAAATGTTCTCTTGTTCTAAGCAGTTCACTAATTTCACTGTCGTAATCATCCAAGTCACCAAATGTTCTCACTTTTGTAGGACAGGTATTTTGACAAGCTGTTGTGGTCTCACCACGAGCCAATCTTGTATCTGAACAGAAAGTACACTTATCAACCGTCATGGTTCTGTCATCTACATATCGTGCATCGTAAGGACAAGCGTTCATACAGTAAGAACATAAAATACACTTATCACTATCTACTCTAACCACACGATTTTCATCATAGTAGGTTGCATTGGTAGGACATACCTCTTGACAAGGAGCATCATCACAATGTTGACATTGACTTGGCATAAAAGTATTTGATACAATATCCAAGAGAGGATACTCTCCCTCTATCTCTTTAACACCAACCCAAATTCTGTGTTTGTCAGCACCAAGAAGAACACCATTTTCCTCTTTACACGCCACCTCACACGCTTTACAATTGATACAATTTTTGTAATCTAAAGCCATTCCATATCTTGCCATAATTACACCTTTCTTATTTCTACATTGGTACTGTGCATTACTGCTGCACCAAAAGTTGGTTCTATATCATCTTTGATAATAACTGCATCATTCCCACCATTACCGTAAGCAATTTCCATATCTTCATTGTCACTACCAAAACCATGAAGCATAAATGTTTGATTTGGAGCAATCTTCTCAGTAGGATAAGCTCTTAGTTGAACCTTCCCAACTTCACTTTTTACCTCAACCATATCACCAAACGCAATACCCATCTTCTTCGCTTCTCTTTTATTAATCCATACATAGTTTGTAGGAATTAAATCACGCAACATAATATTATTTGCTGTACCACTCTGAGTAAATTGAGCATGTCGTCCTGTGATGAGTCTAAATTTACCTTTAGGTACTGAGAACTCCCAACCTTTATGCCAAGTTGGCATGGTATCAACTCCACCTCTAGCTAAGTTGTCATATTTACAAACAATACGTACTGAGTCTCCTCTTGTAGAGTAGAAACGTTTAGATTTTGGATAATATTGATAATCGTTAGGGCTTAACTGCTTATGGTACTCTTCCATATGTGGATAGTAGACACCCTTCTCTTGAATTATCTCCCAAGCTTTTTCACCAAATGCTTGTTCAATAGTCTCTTTATTTCTCGCTTCGATATCTTTTTCCCATGGTTCAGCCAACTCATAACCATCTTCTTTATAGACTTTCTCTTCGCCTCTTTTAGAAATTTGGTCTTGTAAATCTTTATCATACTTTTTACTAATTTCAAAAAGTGGTTTAGAGAGCTTTTCAGCCAACTCTTTATAGATAACTTCTGGTGTTCTTGTCTCATAAAGAGGTGCAATCGCTGCTCTTCTCTGAACAACAGAAGGCTCCAAGAATCCATACGCTTTTACAGGAGAAGTACGCTCAAGGTAACTCGCCTCGGGTAACACAACATCTGCATACATTGTGGTATCACTTGGCAAAATATCTATCATAACATTTAAATCCATTTTTAAAAGAAACTCTTTTGTTTTGGCAGAGTTTGGCACACTCATCATAGGGTTGTGCTTACGCATCAACATAACACGTAATGGATAAGGGTTTTTCCCCTCTAAAACCATGTTTCTAAATACAATCCAAGAACCTGATTTAATCGTAGGGAATGCAATTCCATCGGTATCAAAACGCTCTTTTGCTTGTGCATAGATAGGAGCATTAACAAACTCTGCTGGAAGACCTATCGGTTGACCATAAATGTAACCACCTTTTTTGTCCAAGTTTCCACTTAATCCTTGTAAGATTGCCATTGCACGGCGTAGTTGATAGTCATTCGTTGCAAATACACTTCGTCTTCCTGGGTAGATAATTGGACTCTCTGCATTGGCAAAATCATACGCCATCTCATAGATGTCTTTTGCTTTTATTCCACAAATTGGCTCTGCCCATTCAGGAGTATATTTTTTACTTAAGATATGTTTTTTATAATCTTCATATCCTACACCATGTTTCTGCATATACTCTTCATTTTGTAGGGTTTCATTAAAGAGAACATAAGTGATTGCCAAGATATACGCAAGGTCGGTTCCAGGATTAACGGCTAACCATTTATCAGCTTTAGCTGCTGTATTTGTAAAACGAGGATCGACACAAACTGTTTTAAGACCTCTTCCTTTGGTCTGCTTAAACATATCCATTGTATCTGGAGTAATAATAGCTTCAGCACGGTTTGCCCCTGCAATTATCATATAATCTGCATGTTCAAAATCAATCTCTGGATAAGTTCCTAAAGTAGCAAAGAATCCACCACCTGCTGTCTCTAAACAGATACTTACTTCATCTACATAGTTTGGAGAACCCAATTTTTTACCAACTAAATCTTCAAATCCTTCTTTTGAAAGACCTTCACCGTTACAATACCCAATGGTTGCACGGTTATCTTTCTCTTCCTCTAAAACTTGAACCAAACCTTTAAAATCTTTTGTTCCATTTAAGATAGCATTATATGCTTCGTCCCAAGAGACTCTTTGAAATTTACCCTCTCCACGCTTTCCAATACGAATCATAGGGTATTTCAAACGGTCTGTATCATAAGTAGTTTGAATACCTGCATTTCCTCTTGGACAGAGCATATTTCTAGATTTTGGAAAATAAGGATTTGGGTTAAGTTTAGTAATAACCCCCTCTTCTACTCTAGCAAACCCTGCACATTTATTAACACACATTCCACAAAGAAATGGAACCTCTTTGGCTTTCTCTGTACTGGTTTTAGTAGTAATAGATTTTGGTATTGCACCATTGGTTGAACCACTGCTACCATGCTCACTTGCAAAAAGGTTGGTTGCTGACATTGCTGCACCACCAACAATACTCATGGCAACTGTACCTTGAAGAAATCTTCTTCTTGACACTTCAACTTGCATAAATTCTCCTCCTATTTTAATATTAACCTAAATAGGAGTAAATAACTCTTATTATAAGGTCATATTATATTTTATAGAAGTTCATCTTATGTAAAACTTTTATTTTTATGGTTTCCATATAAACTAGTGATAATTATTATAAAGTTTACTTATTATACACAACTTTATTAACTTATTATCAATATTTATTATAATTATGATAAGTTAAAATAATATTAAAAGAATAAATATTATTTTATATTTAAAAGTGTGAGAAAAAAAGAAAAGGGTTTTATCTATATGTTATTTTTTAGTCACCAAAATAGGCAACATTCCAAAGTAGTCTAGTGTTCCATAAGCCTGATTAATATTTATATCAGGCTTTAGCTCTAAAATCATTGACCGTATGGTCTCTTCATCTAAGTCACCTAAAAACTCACCTTCTCCATGGTCTTCTTTATAAAACTTTACTAAAAGGTAAGTAGGTTTCTCTTCTGCGTATTTCCATATGGTCATTGTATAATCCTCTTCTTTATTAAGAGGATTATAGCTCTAAAGTCTTAAAAATCGAAAGATACCCCTAAAGAGAGGGCTTCTAAATCAGGAAGGTTACTTTTATCGATAAGACGTTCATAATCGACAAACATATTCATATCGTCACTTAAGGCATACTCTACACCTGCTCCATAAGCCAAACCTGTCTCATCTATATTTTGAACATGTGATGTTGTGGTCTTTGCATATCCTACCAGTCCATATAGATTTATATCTTCACTTAAAGGGTATTGTGGTTTTACAAATGCCCCTACATGTTTTATTTTTGAACCTTCATACTCCCAGTTGGTTACTAATCCTCTGGCTTCTACTCCCACATACTCATTAAAGTCATATCCTACTTTTGCCATGAGACCATAAGTAATATCTTCACAATCTATATTTTTAGTACGTCCTGCTACCAAACCAGCACCTACATACCAGTTTGAGTTATCTTCTACTAAGGCTGCTGCCAAAGGAGCCACTACTTCTGGTTTTACCTCTTTAACTACAGGTTCTACAACTTTTACTGCTGGTTCAACTTCAACCACAATGGTCTCTGCTTCATACTCTTGAACAGGGAGAATGTCTCCCCCTGCATAACTTTGACTACTTAGTGCTATTAATGCTACTATTGAAAGTGTTGTTTTTTTCATCTTTTATCCTTTTATATTTTTTTCTTTTCTTTTCTAAAGAGGAATAATCCGAAGATTGAACCTATCAGTCCGAGTAGTCCTAATCCTACTTTTGTAAAAACAGGAACTGAATCTGATGTTTGACAAGTTGACAAGTCATCTACACCTGCAACTACTGTTTTACGTAAAGTAATCAGTGTTGAGGTTGAAAGTTCATTTCCTTGCATGTCATTTACACTATACGAAATAGGTGTAGGATCAACATGACGAGAATCTTTTTCAACCACATAGGTGATGGTACCATCTGGATTAACCGTCCATATCCCTTGAGTTGGAACTTTTAAAGACTTTCCATCGGCTGAAAGTACAGCATCTGGATGTTCTTCCATAAACCCATCAGGAAGAACAATCTTCACTGTAGCTGTATCTAAGTCACCGTTATCATTTTCCAGAACTTTTACAGTAACTGGTTTATTTAAGTCTCCAACTTTTACATCTTCACGTACTTTTGCAGCATAGTTTACGGTTACCGTTACATCTGGTCGTCTTACACCATAGCTGTCTTCTACCGAGTATGCTATATCTGATGGGTCATTAATAAAGTCTGCTTCAGGAGTAAAGCTAATAGAACCATCACTTTCGATGCTCCATACACCTTCACCTTCAATTACCAATGCATCTCCTGGATTTTTAGTTCCAGTAATCTGTAGTGTTGAAATATCAACTGCTTCTACCTTATCATTCTCTAATACAGGTACCATTGCTGTTGTATTTAATTCAACATTGGAGAGAACATCAGGGAAAATCACCACATCAAACTCTTGATAGTCAGCTGTGTCATCTCCATCTTCATCAGGTAATGTTGTTGGGTCGAGCAGTGTATCTACATCATCTATCATTCCATCATTATCATCATCGGTTCCACCTGCTTCAGAAACGTCTAAAAGACCATCATTGTCTGAATCGACATCTTGGAAGTCTGGTGTTCCATCTCTGTCGGTATCTGTTGGAGTTGGTACTTTAACAGTTGTTACACCATTTTCATCAACATCTCCATCTACCATTCCATCGTTGTCAGCATCATTTTCAGAAGAAGTTCCCGACTCACTTAAGTCAGAGAGTCCATCATTGTCTGAGTCTACATCTTGGAAGTCAGCTTTTCCATCGTTATCGGTATCTGGTACAGCCAAGGTTGTAACAGCTTTTGCCTCTTC
>Ga0256828_1001642_pt1 | contig 13755 bp, 21 predicted proteins | sample CV88metaG_FD_185993 | JGI IMG/M metagenome (GOLD analysis project Ga0256828, IMG submission 185993) | Hydrothermal vent microbial communities from East Pacific Rise, Pacific Ocean - CV88 | ecosystem: Environmental > Aquatic > Marine > Hydrothermal vents | place: Pacific Ocean: East Pacific Rise... | reverse complement strand
AGACGAAGAACTATAGGAAAATATAAGAAATTTAAGTAATATAAATAAATAAAAAGGAGATAATAAATGAAACATAAAAAGTTTAATGAATTGTTACCATATACATATTATTTAAAAAATAAAATAACAAAAGAAAAATATTATGGTGTAAGATATGGTAATATAAAAAATAAAATTCTCCCAGAAAATGATTTAGGAATAGAATATTTTACAAGTTCCAAACATATTAATTTTAATAAAAAAAATATAAATGATTGGGAAGTTAAATTACATTATACATTTGATACAATTAAAGAAGCACAGGAATATGAAAATAAATTTCTTAGTAAAGTTTTTAGAAAAAAAGATTGGATTAATAAAACAAATAACAAATGTATAATTAATTCTAACGAAGTAAATAAAGCAAATGGTAAAAAACTAAATAAAATTAGAAAAGAAAAATATTGGAATAATGGTTTGAAAGAACATACCACAGAAACTAAATTAAAAATGAGTAGAGCAAAAAAAGGTAAAATATCAAAATTAAAAGGTAAAAAACTAGAAGAAATAGTTGGGAAGGAAAGAGCTAATAAAATAAAAATAAATATGAGTTTATCAAAAAAAGGAAAAAAACCAGTAATATTAAAATATTTTGGTAATTTAATAGATTCAAATAATAAGTTAATAATTACAGGTACTTTGGGTGAAATATCAGAGAAGACAAATATACCATATAGAACATTATTAAATTCATTACAAAATAAAAGGAGGATGTATATGAGAGTAAAAAATATTATAAAACCTGAACATAACTATAAAGGATGTTTGGTTGAGGAGGTGTGTCATAGCTCTTAATATAACTTTTACATGTAACGAAGTTGTTGATGAAAATGGCGACGCTATAAATTGTAAATACCAAGTATATTATCCGGAACATGATAAGTGGAATGACATTAGAGATACAGAATTATATCAATATAACTGTAATGCTGGCGATGACGATTCACTCTCACAAACGGGTTCATTTTTAAAAGATCAACATGCAGTAATTTGTTTGTGGGTTGGTGGTGACGATAGGACAGGTTTAAAAGATAGAATGGCTTATCATGTAATTAAACATGATGGTGAAACAACAACCTATGTAATTGATGTTGAATTACGACCGAAAACAGCACCGGAATGTAATTGGTATTTAAACACAACAGCAACAATTAATAGAGAAAAAACCGCATATTCATACGCAGATGATAATTATAGTTGGACATTTGATGGTACAGTTCATTATCACCATAGAGTATATGGTTCAGAAGTTATATTTGATAGTATAGATACGAATTCTTCATTAGATATTACTTTTGATTTTGACGATGGTGATGGTTTTGAGACTACAAATAAACATACTTATACAAGTATTGGTGATTATACAGCAAAACACAAAGCAGTAAATCAATATAATTTAGAAAGCATTTGTGAAAGAAATATTAGATTAAAATATAATTCTCCAATTGGTTGTTTAACATTTAGCCCTGATGGTTATGGTTCTGGCGATGAATTATCAAAAGGTGATACTGTGGATGTAACAGCCTGTATTACAGATGAAGATTCAAGAATTACAGATATTGAACATCATTGGATTATTAAAGATAGAGATTCAGGAGATGTTATTAGAGACACGAAGGTTGATAATAACACGACACTTGATTATAATTATAATGTAGAATTATTGGAATTGCAAGATGCTTATGGGTATCAATACATTTCTTGGAATGATGGTTTTGATGATAGGTCAATAACTAAAAGAAGAGAATTACAAGTAAAAAATATTTTACCAGAAGTTAGTATATCAAAAGTAGATTTAAGTTCTAAAGAAAAAAGATTTGAACAAGTTTCAAGTGATGCAGATGGATCAGTTATTTCTTGGGATTGGAAAATTTATTTACACATGCCATTTAGCGGTGAATGGATAGAAGTATATCAAACAACAACAGAAGATGGAGATCCAATTGAAATCACTTTTAACGAAGCAGGCTCTTATAAAACTAGAATAACAGTTCAAGATGAATTTGGAAAATATAGTACGACTAATTCTTCAGCTTATGGTGAAACATTTGCAGAAATTGAATTTGATATAAGCGCTTCAGGCACATGTACAAGTGCAATAGGTGGAGAAGATGAAATATTCTTCATATTCCCAGATGTTATCGGTGACGGTATAAACATAAATTAAAATTATAAGGAGATATAGATGAGAGGATTATTAATAAAAAATAAAGCGGAGAAAGTTTCAGTAGCTGCTTATAACTTTTATGGTGCTGAATTTAAACTTAACATTTTTAACCAAGATACTAATGAGTATATTAGTACGGATTTGGAAATGTCTGAAGGTATGGAACCAGTTGCAGATTATACAAGTAAAACTACTGAAGATAGAACAAAAGGGCAGGAAGTAATTTCTGTTCAAGATGAAGGATTAAATCCAAATGAAAGAATTAGAGTAGGTAATTTTGTTTATAGAATTTCTTTAGTTGATGGGACAAACATTACTTTACATACAGGATTAAGAGAAGATATTAATGCTGACACAGAAATAACAAGGGTTGGTAATATGGGTGTTTATTCTTTAGATTTATCTGTTAACACTGCAGGTACATTTTTGGTTCAAGCAAAAGATACGGTTTTTGGATTAATGCACACAGATAGTATAAGTGTTGCTAATAAAGGTGTTGAAGAAATGTTTGGAGATGTTAATGATAATATTGACGCTAATGAAACATTACTTACTACTTCTAAACAAGGTTGGAAAGTTCTTGTTTAGAATTTTTTTATTTTATAAATAAAAATATAATGAGTATATAAAAATACTCATTTGGGAGTTTAAAAATTAAATTCTCCCTTATCAAAAATTTAATGTACATTAAAAATAAGTATATAAAAATATACGGGAGAAAAATATGGGAGCTATTAAAAAAGCTGGTGTTGAATTTTTCGCGAAAATTGACACTAATAGAGATTTAATCGGAGCTGCTGACCAATTTACTGCAGAAGTAATTGTTGATGCAAGTGGTGATGTTTTAACTAATGATAGTGATAATGCGTCTATCGGTGCATTTGCTGAGGTTGGTTCAACAGGAATCTATAGAGCACCAATTACATTAACTGATGAAGGTGACTTTACAGTATCTGTTAAATGGCAAGATCCAGATGATGCTGATAAACATGAATATATTCCATTTCCAGTAGAAGTTAAAGCTGCTGATATGAGTGATATTAAAGCGTTAATTGATGCACTTCAAACTGATATGACTGCTGTTAAAGGTCAAGTTGATACTTTAGATGAAGAAGAATTAAATGGTATTGCTGAACAAGTTACAGCATTGGCAGACCACGTTGCTACTATTGAAGGTCTTTTAGATGGTGATGATAATGCTTCATTACAAGTTCTTAAAGATTTGTTAGACCAAATTGCTGGTACTGAAGGTATTGAGTCTATTAAAGGTTTTGTAGACAATGTTGAATTAATGCTTGAAGGTAAAGAATACACAGATACTGAAGGTAATGTAGTTTCTGCTGATGATTCAAGAGGTTTAGTTGAAATTTATAATGCAATTACTGCAAATGGTACAAGTATAGCTGATGCTAATACTGCTATTTCTGATTTAAGCACACAAGTTTCTACATTTAAAACTTCTGTTGAAAGTAAAATTGATGATGTTCAAGCTGCTGTTGATGCACTTACTGATGCTGATAATGCTGATTCTTTAGTTTCTAAAGTTAATGCAATTAAAACAGTTGTAGATGCTAATAAAGCAACTCTTGAAGATGCTGGTTATGGTCTTGACGCATTAAAAACATTAATTGAAACTGCTGATTCTGCTATTGATGGTTTAGTTGCTGACTTTGCTGATGGTGGTAGATTAGAAGTAAGATTTGATGACTTAGATACTGCTGTAGCTAATGTAAGTACTGCAGTTAATGATGCTAAAGAAGCGATTCAAACAGATATTGCTAACTTAAGTTCAAGTTTAGATGATAAATATAATTCATTAAATGGTAAACTAGATAACATTTCTGGTGCACAACAATATAAAGGATTTATTTAATCTTTTATATCAATTAAAAATAAGTATAAGACCCTTCTTATACTTATTTATTTTAAATAGGAGATAAATATGAAAATCCAAATAAACAAAATAAATGGTACAATTTCTGAAAATATTAATAATTTAACAAAACCAACTGGTTCTGATAAATTACTTAATATTTTTAAAGATGAAGGTAAAATAACGGTTTCTGTTAGTGATGAAGTAAAAAATGAATTAGGAATAGATTCTAATATATGGAAAACATATAAAAAATCTTCATTTCCAATGAGCCATTATGCAGAACCTTATACAGAAACAAAAATTCTTACAATTGGAAAAAATTCTCAATTTCAAAATCTTACTGATGCAAAAAATTATGCGGCTGCATTAATAGAACTATATACTGAAAAAATTCTTATTATTAAATTAATAGATAAAAAATTTACTAATAAAATATATTATATTATTAGTGATACATTTAGTGATAGTGATTTTTTAAACATTCCGGCAGTACAAACTGCTGATGCAATAGCAGGTGCTTCATTTATCACAAATGAAGATAAAAAAGAATTAATTATAGAACAAGATGGAGAAGCAATATAATGAAAAGAGTAAAAAAGTATTTAATATAGAATATGATTTAACAAGTGAAGAGTTTAAAACTCAAAAACAAGACGAAGTTAGTGAAAATTTGCAGAATAAATATCCAGCACATATTGTTAAAGTAACTACTTTTTGTGTACCTGATAAACAATTAGTTGTTAGTACAACACAAGATAATGTTGATTTTATGGGGGCTGCATCTAAAGAATTAGCTTTTAGACCATTACAAGACCAAAGTTTTCTTACTATGGATGATGATATGGTTAGAACATACGAAATTACAATTACTATTAATACAGATCTTCCAGATTATGTTACCGCTTTAAATGTAGCACAAGCAAAAGCTGATGAGATGTTTGAAGATGATGATTCCAAAATGCCTCTAGTAACTGTTATAGATTATAGATAGAAAAATTTACCAACTACTTTAACGGCAAGTATTTTTAGTGATGAAGATGAAAATGGTAATAAAATATCATTAGTTGGTAATACAGATACTGCTGCTAATGTAGTAGTTGGTGATGCCAAAGCTGGTAGAAATATAATAACTTTTTTGAATTCTAGAGAACTATGTAACAATTATCTTACCGAAGCTACAGCGACTAAAGAAGATAGTAATGACAGAGCTGTTTTCAACACATATAGAAATGGTGGATTATCTGTTTTTAGAACAGATAATAATGACATAGATATAGATTTTACCTTCAGTACAGATGTTAATATAAGTGGTTTTGGTTTCTATAAGGAGGATAATAAAAATTATGAAAGATACCCTCAGGACGTTGAATTATATTTCAAACAGGATGCTGATTATAAACTTGTTTCAAAAGAACACTATGAGTTAGTTGATTCACAACTTGACATGACAACATTCTACATATTAAATAATAATAGATCTACAGAATGGAAGATTATCATAAAAGGTAATTGGTACACATCATCTTCTAGACCAGAAGACTTTAGTTTTAGAGATCCGTACCTTGCTATAAAAGTATAATCTACATATACTATGAAGAGCGTATGCCGGTTTGAAATATAATATAAATAATTTTATATTATATAAATAATATAAAAGGAGACATAATATGCAACATTCAGCTTTCAAAGATAGAGGTGAAAGTGTTGACATCTTTGCTCAAACTAATAAACCAGATAGTTTAAAAGTTTTTAAGATATTAGATGACGATACATTTACAGATATAACACCAGAGGATCCAACAATAGATTCTCTTGGTGCAAATTTAAGAAAAACAAATATCACACTACCAGATGAAAATTCAATAGTAGTTTCATTTTTAAATGAACAGCCAGTTTTTACAAGAGTTGGTAATCCAAAAATAAGATTTACATTTTTTGCAGGAAAAGATAAAACAGGTTTAGAAATTCCTTATGATATGGTCAACCAAGATGATGGTGAATCAATAGAATCTGGAAATTTAACAGAATATGGTGAAGGACTTTATGGTTTTATACCAGAAAATACTGGAGATGCAATAATAAAAGTTAAAGGATTAGTGTTTCCATTAAGAGTTCCTTATACAGTAGATTCTGCAGGTATGGCAGGTCAAATATATCTTCAAAAAAATGCTTGGATGATGTTAGCAATTCCAAAAGAAGACGCAAAAATATATGAAGATTTTATCAAACCTATAGAAGATCAAACAGGAAAAGATGGAAATGAAATTTTTGAAATTATGAACGCTTATCCTTATACAGAAGGTCCTAATGGTTCAAAAAGACAATTCTTGAGTTTTGTGCCAGGTGTAACTAACCCTGCTAGTTCTAATAATTTTCAATTGATATATGAAGATACTAACGGAGAAAAAGAAATTACAGGTTTCTGGTGTAAAACATTAGATTATGAAGGTGATGTAATTACTTATAATTGGGACGCTACTACTTAAAAAATAAATAATTCTCCTTTTATATAAATAAAATAAAAAGGAGAATATTTTGGCACTTAATAAGACTTTCACTTGTAATATTATTAAAGATGAAAATGATAATGACATAGATTGTTATTATCAAGGTTATCATGTTAGAACTGGAACTTGGAATGATGTCAGATATTCTGAAAATCAACAATATAACTGTAATTTAGGTGATGGTGATTGGCTTACCCAAGATGGTGAGGCACAAAATGGTGATATTATTATTTTAAATTTTTGGGTTTCAGATGATGAAGATACAAAAGATACACGGACTGGATTAAAAGACAGATTATGCTCAATAATTATTACTCTTACAGGTGATAGTACTTATATAAATGATATTCAATTAAAACCAAAAACAAAGCCTCAATGTGGATTTACATTTACCGATAATACACCTACAATAAATGTTGAGGTTGGTACAATACCAAATATAAATGATAATTTTACATATACTTTTAATGATATAACCCATTATCATTATAGAACCTTACAAAATGAACTAATATTTGATAGTATAGGTAATTTAACATTAAAATATGATTTTGATGCCGGTGATGGTTGGAATACAGATATAAGTTATACTTATGTTGATACTGGAGACTATACAGTATCACAAAAAGTTATAAATTCATACGATTTAAGTAAAATCTGTTCGCAAGATTTAAGAGTAAGATATAATCCACCAATTCCTGGAATGAATTTTGATTATACAAGTCCATTACATACAACAGAAGATATTACAGTAAATGCAGATATTAAAGATATTGATTCAAGAATAACATCGATTAAACATAAATTAATTATTAGGGACAGAGACAATAATGATTTACTTCAAGATATTGAAATTGATGAAAATACAACAAAAGATTTTAGTTATACTAGAACGATTGAAGTCCTACAAAAACATTTTTTTACGCAAATAGTATATTGGAATGATGGTTTTGATGATGTTTCTATTACTTATAGAAAAGAAGTCAATATTACAAATTGGTGTCCTGAAGTAACAATATTAAAAGTTGATGATACAGATACCAATAAAATTTTTACACAGACTTCATCAGATAAAGATGGTGATATAATAGCATGGCACTGGAAAATATTTTTTATTGCTCCTTTTAGTGATGGAGAATATACAGAAGTTTATAATTATACTGCTGATAATGGAGATGACTGGGAAGTTGGATTTACAGTAAATGGAGATTATAAAGTTCAAATTGAAGTTACTGACGATTATGGTTGTAAAATATCAGATATAACTGCGTTTGAAATAGCTACTGAATGTAATGAAAATGTATCTAAAACAGAAACTTCAAATATAAAATTTATTTTTCCTAAACAACAAGGTTTAAATTAATATAAATATTTAAAAAGTGAAGAGGTAAAAAATGTCAGGAATAATAATTGCTAATAAAGACGAAACAATAACAATTTCTGCTCCTGATGTTTATGGAGCAGTATTTAAAATATCAATATTTTCACAAAGTGATAATACTTGGGTACTTAGTAATCAGGATATGACAGAATATATTGATATTGTAGATGAAAATAATCAGACTGTAAAAACTGATGTAAATAAAGGTGAAACAAAAATAAATATTTCGGACGCTTCAGAAATGGGTATAAATGATATAATTAAATTAAAAAATTATATTTATAGAATCACCGAAATTTCAAGTAATGATATAACAATTCACACAGGTTTAAAAGAAAATTTAGTTGTAGACGATGAAGCAAATATTGTAGGAAATATGGCATTATATTATATTCAATTAAATATTGAAGATACTGGTGATTATTTAATAAGAGCAAGAGATTCTATTTTTGGTTTAGAAATAACTGATTCATTAAAAGTAGTACCAAAAAGTATAGAGACTATGGCTAAAGAAATTAAAAATTTAGAATATGCTATATTGGGACAATAATATAGCGGGAGAATAAAATGGCAAAAACTGTAGCAAAATTAATAACATATAGAAATTTTTCAGACTCTTGGGGTTGGAAAACAAAAGTAGCATGTAAAGGAATACAGATATGGACAAGAAGTAAGTATTTTCATACAGAAATTTATATAGATGGAAAAAGAATAACTGCAGATACCAGATTAGGTGTTATAATTAGAGATTATACTAATTGGGATCATGTTAAAAAATATGCAGATATAAAAGAAATTGAAATACAAGAAGACAAAATTAAAGAAGCATTAGATTTTGCTTATTCACAAGAAGGTAAAGATTATGATTGGAAAGGTATTTGGCTTAGCCAATTTATACCAGCAGATATTCATGATAAAGAAAAATGGTTTTGTAATGAAATATCTGGAGAAGTACTAAAAAAAGCTGGTGCAAAAGGAATAATAAAGGATACAAATGAATACAATCCAGGTTCATTTCAAAAATTATTCTAGGAACAGACTGATGAAGATTTTATCAGATCAGATACAGAAGTATCAAGACGATTTAATGAATGTTGAAACAAAAGAGCATGTTGAAAATGTGTCTATAATGACAGTATTTGTTGCTAGAAAATTTGGTTATACTGATACTGAATTATATGAGTTAAAAGAAATTGCTAGATTTCACGATATAGGAAAAGTAAAAATTCCTGTAGAAGTTCTTGAACGAAATGGACCTTTAACCGATGAAGAATGGAAATTGGTTAGAAAACATCCCATAATGGGTAGAGATATTATGAGAGACTTCGGTTTTACAGATGAAGAGACAGCAATAGTATATCAACACCACGAAAAACCTGACGGTTCAGGGTATCCACAAGGTTTATATAGAAAAGATATAAAATTTGAAGCACTTATAGTGAGTGTTGTTGATGTAATGGACGCATTATTATCTGATAGATCATATAAACAAGGTTGGAAACCTGAAAAGGTTAAAGAATTTTTTGAAAAAAACGAAGAAGGATTTTGTCCTATAGTCGTCGAATGTGTATTAGATAATTTTGAAGAACTATTAAAATTAAGAAAGGAGAAGTAATATGAGTAAAATAAGTATATGTAAAAAAATTTGCAGAAAAATAAGTGAATGGGCATGGGAAGATAAAATTGAAAGTCTTGAATGTTCTTTAATTAGAAGTAGAAATGAATGTAAACAGAAAACAGAAATATTACAAAATTTAGAAGAAGATTTAAAGGATTCTAAAATTGATTATAGTACTCTTTCAACAGAATTAAAAATAATCAAATTACAGAATAAAAAAATGGACTCATTATTACATAATATAGAAAAAGAAAAAGAGTCTATTTTTGGTGTTAAATTAAATCATACTGGAATATTCATTAATGATGAAGAAATAAAAACAATAATTAAAGAGAATGGAACAAGAGCAAGAACATTATTTAATTTGGAATATACTGTTGAGTTACTTAATGTAAAAGAAATTCAGAAAATTGTTAATGTTTTTGATATATCTAAAGTTTCAGATAATGAAAATACTGCATTACATATAAAAAGTGTTTTTGAAAGTACACAATTTTCTGAAAGTTCATTTGGTATAGCAAGAAATAAAAATAAGTATTTTAATATTTTTATTGGTACTGATAAAAAATTATATATTATTGATTTAGAAGAAAAAACTGTTAGTAAATATAATTCTGAAAATAGATTTACTCAATATTGGATATAAAAGGGAATAAAATGAAATTTACAGATTATTTAGAAAATTTAACAGAGAAAAATGGTTCTTCAAGAAATATTCTTATTAAGATAAGAAGTGGTGATATACCTTTATCACCAAAAGTTCTTGAGTCAATATTTGATATTAAAAAAGAAACATATTTTCACGTTACAGATATTACTAATATTAAAAAATTACAAAAATTACAACATTCAAGAAAAACCGTTTCTTGTTTTAATGAGTGGGGTGATTCTGATATTTTCTTTGGTGCAATGGGAATTGAATATGAATATCCTTGTACTACTGTTTTAAATGGCTCATATACATTTAAAATGCAAACAGATTTTTTTACCGACCCAGATTCACAAGGTAGACGATGGATACAATGGTATGAAATAAATGACCAAGAATTATATGGTGTTTTTGAGGAAATTTCTGAAAAAATTACTGAATGTTTTTTAGCATCTTCTTTTGGTAAAAATTTTACAGGTCCTGAATTAGATACATTACTCAATAATGCAACAAATTTAGATGGTAAAACAAAAGCTGTAATTATTAAAACATATTTAGATTGCACAGAAAATATCTTAAAAAAATATAAAAATAAATTACAACGTTATTTTTTAGCAGATAGTATATATGATTATAGCTATAATGAAGTTCTAGGGTATAATTTTGAAATAAAAGAAATAAAAATGGATATTCTATTTTTCTCAAATTATTTAGCAAACGAAGTTCTTAGAAATAATAATGAGTTAAAATTAAAAATATTTGTAACCGATGACGAAATGAGAATATGGACACCCGATAATAGTTGGGACCTCGATGACGATAGATTTAATGATATAAAAGAACGAGTAATAAAAACTGCAGAATCAGGTAATATTAAACTTTATGATGATTTAGAAGATATGGATAAAGCATTAAAAAGAATCATTAAAAGTAATAATTATTAAATTTTTAAGCAAACTTTAATAAACCTTGTGTTATAATTATATTATAAAAAATAAAAACACAAGGAATTATTATGACTTACAATGAATTACTTCAAAAAATAGAATCTGTTAAAAAAGATTTAGAATGTGCAACATCACAAGAAGAACTTAATTATTTTGGTATGGAACTTATGATTCTTGAAGATAGATTAGAAAATACTATAGCTAGAGGGAGACGATAGTGTGGAAGCAATTATTATTATTGCTTTTTTATCATTAATATTTTTTATTATAAAATTTATTTATAATTGGATTAAAGTTTATTTCTTTTTATGGGGAATAAACAGTAATAAATCAAGTTTTAAAACAACGGTGGCCTATATGATAGGAAAATCAGAGCTACAAGATCTTAAGGATTAAAATGAAAACATTAGAATACAGCCAAAGTATGTTATTTTCAATAGAAAGAGATGATAAAAACAAAATATTAAACCTTGAAGAAATTGCTTCTATTGAAAGTATAAATCCAACTTTTAAAACAGGGTTAAAAATCAAATTCTTAGATAAAAATATACAAGATGGTTTTTATGAAACACTGGTATCTTGGGATTTATTTACTTATAATGTTAAAAATGATGAATATTTAACATATTCGGTGTCATCTCCTTGTGAAGATGGAGAGAATAGAAAATTTATGGAATTAATAATTTCATATATTAATGATGATTTTCATAAGAGAAATAAGGACTAACATGCAAAGATTAGCTATTGGTTCTCAAGCAATGAGATATTGGTTCAGTAATTCAAGAGAACCAAAAGATTGGGATTTTATTCAACCTTTATCAAAAACAAACAAAAATACTAAAGAAGTACAATTTTATTGGGTTCCAAGTTTTCAATATATTTTGGATAATAATAAAGATGATAAATTTGTAGATCCAGATTTTCTTTATACAATTAAAATGTCACATGTCGCTTGGGATATTAATTGGGACAAAACAATGAAAGATATTTTATTTCTTAAAGAAAAAGGTTGTAAGTTAGATAAAAATTTATTTAATATGCTTTATAAAGAATGGGAAATATTACACGGCAAAAAGAAAGTAAAAATGGATGTAGAAAATGATGACTTTTTTAAAGAAAATATTAAAAGAAAATATGATCACGAATGGCTCCACGAACAATTTATGTTTGGCGATAGACCTCTTAACGAGAAAATTAGAGAAGATTTAAACTCACCATTATGTTCAGAAATTTTATGGAATAATTTAAGCAAGCTCCAAAAGCTTAAATGCGCTTCAGAAGAATTAATGGTTCTTACAGCAGAAAGATATATTTTTGTAGACGAACTAAATAAACCTATGCCGTTACAGATAGCAAAAACAAAAATGCTTAAGAAGATGATAACAAATACTACATCTGGCTGGTTTAATAGATTTTTAATAGATAATTTTGATGTATTAAGAACAATGTATAACGAACATTTTAAGCAAAAAATTGATATAATAAAGGAAAGAAATGACTGTTAATGAAAATGGCTATGAAAGTTTTGAAATTGGTGATAAAGTAAAATTAAGAAAAAAATATTTTAGGAATTATCAAGACAAAGAGTTTATCAATTCTACATTTATTGTCGAAGATATTTATTTAGAGCAAAAAGCATATTTGAGAAAGAAATATTCAAGAACTCATAGTTGTTTTTGTGTTGAATTTTATAAATTAAAATTAGAAAGGTAAAAAATGAGTAAATGTAATATGAAACTTATAGATGCAGTAGTACAGGTTCTGGATGAAAAATATTCAGAAACAGAATACGAATTTGAAATGCAACCAATGGATGATATAGTAACAACAATGACAGAACTTGGTTTTGAAGTTGATGAAGATGAAATTGATACGAATGGTTGGCAAGTGGATTTTTGGTTATACTGTTTTAAAAACGGTGTTAAGTATTTAATTTATGGTTCTTGGTATTACGGGAATTATAAATTTAGTAAAGTTTAAAGAAGGAAAGAAGGAAAGAAAAATGGAAATGACAAAAGAACAGAAAATCGAATTAATTAGAGAAGTGGTACCTAATATGATATTAGATTCAGCAAAAGAATATCAGTGGTTTAGTGGTGATGAAAGAGAAATCGAAGATATTAAAGAATTTGATGGTGGTATGTTTAAAGAATATGCTAATAGAAAAACTGAAAATGAAAATTATATTTTACAAGAAGAAGAATCTCACGGTGGATATGAAGGAGCTGGTGAGGAAATGTGGGTAGTTTATTCTTTGATGTCAAAAGTAGATAATTCAAAAATTTATTTTAGATTAAATGGCTGGTATAATTCATGGGACTCAGACGAATGGGAAAAAGATTTTGATGTTGTTATACCTAAAAAAGTTATAAAAATTGAATGGAGTAATGCCTAATGTTAAAAAATATTAAGAAAGAAGATATTAAAAAAGGTGTTACAGAAACATCTAAAGTAATTGTTGAAGAAGGTGTCGAAACAGTAAAATCTGGTATTTTCTCGATAGTAAATGGTATTATAATTAAAATAGTTATGGGTGTTACTTTAATTGTTTTAATTACTGCTGGCGGTTGT
>Ga0256828_1001641_pt1 | contig 13757 bp, 11 predicted proteins | sample CV88metaG_FD_185993 | JGI IMG/M metagenome (GOLD analysis project Ga0256828, IMG submission 185993) | Hydrothermal vent microbial communities from East Pacific Rise, Pacific Ocean - CV88 | ecosystem: Environmental > Aquatic > Marine > Hydrothermal vents | place: Pacific Ocean: East Pacific Rise... | reverse complement strand
TTTGCTTTTTCATCAGACGCCCACGAGTCATATCCGAACATTCCATTTAGGTTACGTTTAAAGGTTTCATGTTGTTCATCTGTCATTACACCGTCTGTACCTAATGTATTTGTTTTACCACTTATAGGGTCTACTAGTTTGTTAGCACCCCATTGACCTAACTCAATTACTCCATCAGCTAAGCTTACTGCACCTCGGACTAACCCAGTACCAACATTAACAGTAGAGTCAACTACTGTATCTAGTAGATCTTTATTATTTAATGTATAGTTAGCCATGTACTCTTTATCGGCTTCTATCTGTGCATTGTATGCATTTGTCCATTGAGCTATTTCTGACTTTTTTAGTGCTATATTGCGCAATTCTTCTAATGTTAATTTTTTACCTCCAGCATTTATTTCGTCTTCACTAAGCCCTGCTACAGGAAATACACCACCTTTAGTTTTAATTTCACTATAGCTTCTACCTTTACCATCTTTTACTCTTTGATAGTAGTCTTCCTTTGAGTATACTTGATGCTCTAGTCCATGTGTATTACCGTGTATAGCTCCTTCCAATCCTAACATAGTAGCAGAATCTCCAACTAGTATACTAGCACCATCTCTTTTTGGTATGAATCCATTAGTAAGCCCAGTTAACTCGTGTTTATCGTAATTAGCTTCTAATTGTTCTTGAGGACTTAACCCGCTATCAGCATCTATAGTGAAGTATCCTGGTTTTACTTTGTCTTTATCTCCATTTACACTATCTGCAAAGTATAACCCACCTATTTTACCATGTAACGTATTACCATTTTCGTCAGTGTATATTTTTTTATCATAATCGTAACCCCACTTAGCAGACTCTCCTACTAGTTCCATTACATCATTATATGACATATCATTGTATATTTTGTTGTGATTGCTGTAAGTTCGTCCTGTTTTTGGATCGAATGTAGTACCTGACCCTAAGCTATCGTACTGATCAGCTTTATTTGTATATCCAAGTTTAGCTAGTTTTGCTTCTCTAGCATCTACTAATCGTTTTTCTTTTTCATTTACTAAGTCAAGTCCTTTATCATAGAACCCTTTACTGCTTGTTATTTCATCTATATAGCTCATTAATGCATAACCTTTGTATTTTATTACAAAGATTATATCACTAATTTAATTAGTTACTGGTTAATCCTACAGGAATAAATCTAAACCTACTACTAGGACGACCTATAAACTGACTAGTATAATTATTGTCTGATGAAAATATTGACTTAATAGACCTATCATTACTACTAGGATATTGTACTGGTTTTTTGTACTGTACATTTTTAGGAACTGTTGTGCTTTTTCCTAATACGGTTTGTCGTAATTTACTAGGTATTTGTTTATCGAACGTATAAGTATACATACCTTTCCATATTATAGGGTCATGTACTAAATCGTTATACGACCCAGACTCTTCTTTTTTTGTTTTACCTTTAGGTTTCTTAGGTACTTTACCTTTCTTACTTAATGAAGCTAGGTATTTATCTATACCTAATCTAGTTGATGGGTATGCTGTACTATATACGTTTACAAGCTGTTTACCTACAGTTTCATTATACTTTTTGTACTCTGCATTTCTTTTTGCTTGTAGTGCTTTGTACTTTTTCTGTAAGTCTTCAACGTTCTGTTTAACTGTTGTAGTGCCATTTATTATGTCTTGTATTTTAGCTAATTTATCAGCATCTGATGTAGCAACGTCATTACTATTTAAGTAAATATCTATTTTGTTGTATATTGTACCCATAGGTTTACCGGCATGAGCAGCTGCATTTAGTTTAGTACGTAATGTATTATTATCTAACCAACCTAATCCATGTCCTTCTATAAAGTTATCTATATTAGCCTTTATATCTTTTTCTTTTTTAGGTTTACTTTGTAATTTAGTGGCTAGCTTAATCTGCTTATCTAATGAAGATAGTTGTGCATCTAATTTATTTACTGTTGGACTTACGTAGCCATTACTTTTAAGCCAAGCACCTATATCACCATTCTTTTTAAGTACTTCCAAATAACCTTTTGCATCTTTTATTTCTACATCTTTTACTCTATTTTGTTCTAATCCGTATGCTGATTTTCCGGTAATTTTACCTATTTCTTGATCTATTAATCTACTATCGTATAGTGGTCTGCCTTTTGTATCTACTTTGGTTTTTAGGCTTTTTAGAAAATTAACTTTATCTTGTATTTTATCAGGAGTACTATCTATTTTTGTCTTTTTCATTTCATGCTGTGAGTTGATCTCTTCAATAGCTTTATCATTTCCTTTATACTGCTCAAGTAACCTATCTCTATCTGTAGTAAGTTCTTTTAGTGCTACGACTTTACTATTCAGCGGAGATGTAGAGTAGTCAGCATCATATGTACTTAAGTAGTTAATAGTAGTAGGTGATAGGTTTTTACTATACTGCATACTATCCCATTTTTCTTTGTCTATTACTTGTACTTTTGGTATCTTATCTTGTATGTACTCCATTCCTTTAGCTTTACTAACTATATCATTATATTCATCAGGACTAACTACACCATCATTAGCTTTAGCTTTAGCAACTAATTCATCTAATTTACTTTGTTGTGTTGATGTTTCTTTAGTTATTGCATTTTTCGTTACTTGCCAAATTGCTTTATCTTTGCTGTTTAATTTATTTTTTGTTTGTAGTGCTATGTTGTTAGTGAAGTACTGTATACTTCCATCTCCTTTATTTATGGTATCTTTAAGGGATTGTTTATAGCTATCTATTTTATTCCATACATTGTTTTTTAGATTTACTATGTTATTTATTTCATCTGAGTTTTCACCTACGAATTTACCGTCAACCCATTCACCTTTACTACTACTTAGTAGTGTATCTAATTTATCATCGGCATTTACTATTTTAGAGTCGTTCCACCAACTACTAACTGTATCACTATTTCCTAATTCTATATTTTGCAACTCAACAGCTGCTTTTATTGCATTATTATTAGCATTTTTAGTGTACTTTTTTTCGTCTATATCGCCTTGCTCTTTTAGCTCATTTAGCCTGTCTATTTTATTTTTATAGTTCTTATCTATTGTATTTAATAGTGTGTTTAGTGAGTTTGTAGAGTCCCCTCCGAAACTTTTAGCTTGTTGCGCTCTGGTGTATTCCATGGACTATTCCTTCTCAAATCCAGAATAACCACCAACATTTTTGGCAAATCTTTTAGCTCTATTCATCTTTGCATTATCAAGTTTAGTTGCTCTGGTATCATACCTATCTTGTCTTTTTTTAGCATCCCATGCAAAGTATAAGTCTTTAGCTAACCCAAGTCCAGCTATTGCTGTTTTAACACCTTCCCAAGTACTTGACGCACTAGCGGCATCAGCCTTTTGTTTACTTATCATTGAATCGTATGACCCTTTACCGTACTTCATATCGAAGTCTATTTTATTTAATGAGCTCATATCTTTATTCATGCTAAATGTTTTAGCTCGTAAGTTAGCTTCGTCTATGGTCATTGTAGTACCATCACCATATAGGTCTTTATTAATGAATGAGCCACTTTTAGGATCATATTGAAAATCCCACGAAAACCACCGTTTAGAAGCACCCCCATCAGTGCTACCTATGTCTAGTGCGCTATTAAGTTCATCAGCGTTAGTGCTATTAATTACTAATTTTCCGTTTTTACCTATGCTATATGGATTTACCCAACCTGTTGTTGTATTAGTTTGTGCTGTAGGAGTATCTTCTTCCATATCTATATCCTTTTTTATTTTAATTATACCTTACTTCTTCTTACTTATTACTTATAGTAATGATGTTGTTCATGTCCCCAGTTTAGTAGTATGTTATCGTAGTAGTTACTACCTCCAGCCATATCTTCATATTCAAACATATCTTCAAATCCAAATGATATAGCGTTAGGAGTACTATCATAGTCAAATCCACTCATCGATACTATAGCAGCAGGGTCTACTACATCTGTCATATCTTCTTCTATACTTAGTACATATTGATCGTACATCAATTCAGTGCCTTTATACATTTCTTTAAGGGACTTATATTGCATATTGAATTTATACAGAGCGTAGTTTTCATATTTTTCGTTTAGTTTATCTATGTCTTCTTGTGCTTTCTGCTCTAACTCAGCTTTAGTTTTATTCATTGTGATTATGTCATTAGCAGTTTTAGCAGTTTGGTACGTAGCATTAGCTTCTGAGTAATATCCTACAGCAGTCATGGCAGTGGCTTGAGCAGTAGTCATTCCTGTGGTATCTAATCCGTCTATTCCCCCAGATACCATACTATACACTGCTGCTGATATAATTATAGCTGTCCCTAACAGAGTTTTAGTCTCTTCGTAGTATTCACTTTTTCTGTCGAATCTTTCACAGAACTTACATCCTAAGTCATCAGCGTGGAATATATCATTTAGTACTAAGTCTATTATTCCCATTACAGCATCAAGTAGGTGTCCGCCGTTTTGTAAGTCTATTGTTACAATTAATCCTATTATCATAGCAGCACCTAGTTTAACTAATGTAGCATTATCAGTTTGTAGCCCTACATATATTAGTATAGCCCCTACTATTAATGTGCCTATAGCCTGCCAGTCACTAGAATTAGCATCTCCCTCAACTATAGCTTCAACGCTGTTTACTAAACTCCCAAATAACTCTAATGTACCAGCTATTATTGCTCCAGGAACTCCTAGATCATGTCCTAGGTTATCAATAGGCCCGTATTTACTTTTATACTCATCATATAGCTCGTCGTACTCGTCAATCAGTGGATTTAGTTGAGCAACAAGCCTATCTATTTTATTTTGATATGCCTGCAGGAATATTTCATCATCAAATATCATCTGCATACCAACAAGTTTCGTAGAAAAGTCTTCTATGCCTTCATTTAGTTCTTCTATTTCATCATTTAGATCACTTAACTCTTCAGCACTATCTTGTTTATCTCCAAAAACAGTACCTATAGCTCCAGGAATTCCTGTAGAGTTCCATTGATCCTCTGACCATGGAGTTACTTCACCTAAGTAGTATCCTGGATTGTCTACAATATTGTTTATAGTACCGTCAGGGTCTGCTACAAAATCTTCAACTGCATCTATTGTATTTTTAGTAAAGTCCACAGCAGGAGATAGTGTGTGTTTTACTGCCTTTTTTACACTACTTACAAATGATTTACAACATCCCATTATTACCTACTACGATGGTCTAGCTTCAGTGTTAGCTCCATCTACAGTTTCTATGTCATACATTGCACTTGAATTTATTATTCCTTCATTTATTGTATTAACTAATCCAATTAAATTATCAAAGTGGCCTTTACTAGGAACTACATCTGCTACAAATATTGATTTTAGAAAATCTCCATACTGCTCTGTTGCTTTAGTTCGTAGGTTGTCTTTTCTTGTTGCTTCCATTATTACACGTTTACTTGTATTAAATTCAATATCAGCATCTATTTGTTCAAGTATTTTAGCTTTTTGATCTAACTCAGCTTGTAACATTTCTTCCTTTTTAGCGGTAACTTTATCACTATCTAGTTTCTGATTCTCTAGTATATCCTTTTGTATGTTCCACTTTTCCTGCATCTCAGTCAGTTGCTCTTCTTTTACTTCTCTATCTTTAGCACCATTTAACGAGTATTCACTAATTTGCACATCTTGGTACTCTCTACTTTTTATTCCATTAGCTACCGTCTCTTCTATACCTACTTCAGTGCTTTCTATTTGTATATCTTTTAACTCACGATCTTTTGCACCATTAAGTTCCAATTCACTAATTTGAGCATTCATTTGCAGTATGTTTGTATCAACTTGTGAAGCTTGTTTATCTTTTAGTAATCTATCCTTAACCCCGTTTAATTCTAATTCATTAATCTGGCTAGTTACTAATTCCCTTTCTTTCTCACTGTTAGTTAGTTCATTCTCTAACTTAGCCATCAAATCTTCCATCTGAGTGTCTTTGAATTCACGGTCTTTTATACCGTTTGCAATTAACTCTTCTTTCTGTACTTCTATTTGAGTTATTTGAGTAGTTTTTAATTCTCTATCTTTTAATCCATTAGACTCACGTTCACTTTGTTGTGATTTAACATCAGCAATCTGAGCATCTTTAAGTTCTCTGTCTTTAGTACCATTTAACTCTAATTCTGCTAATTGTTGTTTTTGTAATTCACTATTTGAATACTGTGCAGCAATCTGAGCATCTTTAAGTTCTCTGTCTTTTAACCCGTTTGATGATAACTCATCCATTTGTAGTTCAGTCATTTTCTTTTGTAGTGCAAACTGCATACCTTTATCAAACGCAGCAGGTATCATTGTTGCATATATCTCACCCATTTGACTACTAGTAAGCTGTCCATCTGACACAGCTTGTTCTAAGTGAGCTCTAGCGAGTGACATAAATGCACCAGCGTACCCTCCATCTTCTAATGTAGACTCTCCTACAATTGATTTCCATTCTATTACATTATTTTCCATTATTTAACCTCTAGTACACTATCATTGTCTAATGCTACTTTTTTAACTGTAGCGTATCCAAGTTTAACTACTGATGTATGTGTATCATCAGTTGTATCATCCAAATTAGTCTCTTCACTATTATACATAGTAATTCTATTTATACCTACTGTAATAGGTATATCCTCTATTGTTATACTTCCTGCATCATCTGTTGTACTATTTGTTATCGTAATATTAGATGCTTGTATAACATATGTAGATCCATTTCTAACTTCAGCATGTATATTGTCAGCTGAGTAGTCTGTATCAGTGCCTGCTGGTAAGTTTTTAACTATTGTTACAGTATCGTTTGTTGTCATTAAATTTTCCTTTTTTCATCTTCATCGTAATAGACTGTAAGTTGTTGTGTGCTAGGTACATACGTAGGCGTAACCTTAAACGCTAACAATTGTGCATTATCCTCAGTTATTCCGTAGTTTATTCTACTTGTGTCTGTCTTTAGTATAACCTCTACAGTATTAACTACATTTCTCCATAGTGGTATATTATGTAATTTTATATAGCCATCTTCATCACTTGTAGCATTAAGTACATCTATCACTTTATTATCAGAGTAGTTATCTGCACTTACCCATTCCATTTTATGTCCATTAACATTAGCTGTTACTGATACTATCCAGTCCTCTGAATAGGTCTCAAAGTCCATTTTATCTTGATCACTAGACGAAGCATCGCCATATTTAGCTAATACAGCACCTAGTGTATCAGATATGATTGGTTCACTCATGTCGTTAGATCCATCTGAAGTAGTATACTTTATACTTATAGGGCCCTTAGTTTTAAAGTTAAACACCCAATAAGCAACATCATCATCATCCAGTCCGTATAATGGCATTTCGTAAAAATTATCTTTAAATCCTGACTTTGTAGTATTTGTAAAATCTGTATAGTATGAATCATCTGGAATATCTAACAGTTCTATATCAAATCTACCTAATACAACTGTATATGCATTTCCCATATTCGTTAGTGATGGGTCGTCATCGTCATCTGCATCATCATTGTTTGATGTTAATGGCACATTTGAGTATATAACTTCAACATACCGTTTTTTAGGTGCTTTCCACACATCTATATTAAGTTCTACAGTACATGACCCACCTTTAAGATAACCATCACTAGTGTATCGAGTTACTTTATCAGATATGTCGTCATCTGATATGTGATATACTGTATATTTTCCATCATATTCATCGGTTATGCTATTATAATATCGTTTGTACAAATTATCAAACATGTGTGAATTAGCATCAAACCAATCTGCTTGAATTAATTCAGTTGGAAAGTTGACTCTACCTACTACATGCGTAGTAGGGTAATTTCCAGCATTAGCATATTTTCGCCTAACTCGTACTCTACTCATAACTAGTTACTCATTAATCTCTGTTTTTGCTCTAATTTTAGTAGCTCTTCCTCAGTCATACCAGCTACTTCAACTATACTAAATCTAGGTCTTACACTTCTAGCTATTTCTCTACCATGTTCATCCTTAATAGTCTCAGGTACAGTCATCTTTCTCATTCTTTTTAACAGTCCTTTTGTAAGGTATTGTCTCTTACCGTGCATGAATACTCTTTCTGTTTGACCTATGAATGGATTACCCCAGTATAGCTCAATTCCTCTAGCACCTTCATCATCTTTAATTTCTACAGATGTATCATGGTCAGTAACTATTACAGGAACCATAGTCATTAAGTCTTCTGTTCTAAGTTGTTTTATCTTTTTAACTTTTTCTTCCTTTGGCTCTTCGTCTTTACCTTCATTTTTTTCAGCTTTGAACTCATTAAGTACTTCTAAGTACTCTGCATTTGTAACTTTCTGAGGATCTTTTCCTTCAAACTTATCCATTAGTTCGTACTTTTCTGCTACTTCTATTAGTTCTGCTTTTGTCATTTCTTCAAATTTTTTCATTTATGTTTCCTTATTTATTATGTTGTTAACTAACTAGGTTTCCCTAGTCAGTCTATTAATCTCTACCTGTTTTTGATAATGTAAAGTTTAATGTTTTTATTCTTTCTGGTCTATAAACTAGACAACTGTATGACCATTTACATGATACTCCACCTTGCTCACCAAAGATGTCATTGTGTACATCTGCTTTAGGTGCAATATGTTGTGCTTTAGTTGAGTTAGCTCCAAATCCTACAATACTGAATGAATCATCACCAACTACTAACATAGAGTACACATCGTAGTTATAATCACCTGTATCAGTATTTATAGTTTTGTATGATACTTTTTGGCTATCTTCATCTGCACTATCACCATCACCGTCATCATTGTTTGCACCAACTATTTCACCGAATCCAGTTCTAACTTGTAAATCTGGCACAACAACAAATCTGAATGGTAATCCAGTGATCATACCAACTTCACCTTCCATTAACTCTGTACCAGCAGCATACTGCTCTTTTGGTTTCCATGGAATAACTCCACCTGGACCTTCTAGTCTAGTTAATGTAGGAACTACCTCTCTATTGATGTATGCAATGTAACAATCACTAACCGTAACTGTATCTTGTAAATCAACACCTTTAATTATCTCTGTATCCATAGGTACATCATTTCTTTGTAACTCAAGTGCAAATGCCTCTAATGAATCATATGTTAGTCTATCGTTACCATCTAGTTCTTCAGGTGCTACTACTGCTGTATCAGTTGTACTCATCATAGCATTGTTGTTACCAGCTGTTAGTAATGAGTTTTGTACTTGTTGTTCTTTTAAGTCTGCAACTGCATCTGATAAATCAGCAATTTTTCTAGCTACTTGACCAACTCTTGAGTCTAAATCCACAGATCTAACTGTATACTTAGTATGTACACCATGAAATGTAATTTTTGAACTAATTAATTTACTAGTTCCCATCAATCCATTAACTACTCCGCCTTCTTCAGGTAACGGTACGATAGGTCCACTAAATGCTGCATAACTAGCTTTACCATTAAGTATTTCACCAGCTCCAGATTTAAGGATTTGACCATCTTCTAAGTCATCTTGTGCTGCATCATGAGCTGACTTACTTGCTGCTTCATAGTCTCCACCGTTTTGTGTTAGATAATCTTTAGCATCATATTTAGCTATTATGTCACCTTCAGCATTTGTTCTGTACCATACACCTTTTTGTAATACAGCAAATTTAGCGTCTACATTCTCACTTATTAAGTTATCTTTATGTAACATAGGGTATCTAACTTCTTTAGTGATTGTATTACCGTGATGCTTAGGCATGTTGATTACTGATGCTCTATTTGAAAAGAACATCTTTCTTTTTGGCATTGTTACTACTGCTTCTAACACCTTCTCTGGTGTAAACTGTCTGTTTATTGTTTCTGATGTTAACCCACCTTGGTTAAACTTATCCATTGTAGTTGGCATAATTTATTTCCTTTTTATTTGCTCATTAATTCACGCCAGTATGCTCTAAAATCTTCAGTACCTATTTTAGGTGATTTATCTTGTTGCGTACTTTGTGGCGTTGTTGGATTTGCTTGACTCATTCGTACAGCAGCTTCTCTTTGTTGCTCAATTTTTTGCTCATTCTGTATTTTCTGCATTAACTCTTGCTCTAACTTAGCTCTTTCAGCAGCTAGTTTTTGCTCCATTTCTGCTGCAAGTTTTTCTTGTAGCTCAGCTTTAATAGCTTCTGGGTCTATTTGTGGTTGTGCAGGTATTTCAGTCTGTACAGGTTGAGGAGTGGTAGCATTTTGCTGTAAGTTAATTCTATTAACTATTTTAGCTGCTTCATTGTACTGATCATATGCAGATAATGAGTTAAATGTAGGCTCTGTTAGTTTTAACTGATTAACATATGACATTACTTGATCATATAATCCGTTTTGCATTTGTTCAGCTAATTGTTTACCTATTCTACCACCATCTGCGAACAGTTTTGACGCACTGTCACTATCCCACTCGTTTAACACTACTTTATTGAACTCTTCAGCAACCCCAAGAGTATCTGCTGTTTCATACATGTCATTGTAAATCAACTCTTCTTGTGAGGGTAATGTACTTTTACTTGGATCATAATTAATTTTAGCATCTTCATCTGTGTAATCTAAATCAATTGGATCTATTTCGTTAGTTTTTAGATAGTATTTAAGTGCATCTTTATCACCATCAGCTATCTTCATTAACATATCGAATTTTTCAGTATCTTGTAATAACCCTCGTTCCTCTAATGGTTTCAGTAAAGGTTTAACTGATTTATATCCTTCTAATTTTTTAGTAAGTCCTATGCTCATTTGCATATTCTTTAGTATCTTATCAGGATCACTAATACCTTTAACCATTTGACCGTTAGCTTTGAAATCTGATGTAACTTTCCGTTTAAACTCTTCAGCTTCTTCGTATTTAGCTAGCATTTCTTCATACAATTGTTTGTATTTTTTACGACTCTGTTTGGGTTCTTCACTTTGTTCATCTATTTCGTGTGACTCTTCATCACCTTGTTCTTCACTTTGATTAGTTTCTTGTTCAACTGATATGTCATTTTGTTCTGGTACTTGATCGCTATCATCAACGTCAGTGGCACCTTCACTACCTTCCAATTCTTGTTGAACTTCTGTGTCATCATTAGTGTCGTCAGTTATTGTTTCAGTGTTATCTTCAACAGTTCCTGCTGTTTCATCTTCTATTTCATCGGAACTTGTATCTGTATCAATTTCAGGTGCAATTTTACTTGTAAACTCACCTGCCATCATAGCTTCCATTTCTTCTTTTATTGTCATTAATCGTTTACCTCATTTAGTAACTCTATTCTGTACTTCTCATCTTCAGCTAATGCAGATTTATAGCTATTATACTCTCGTACCATATCATTTAACATAGTTTTAACTAATTTAATTGATTCTATTTTTGCTAATGCTTCTGTTATTTCGTCTGACGATTCAGTACTTATTATTTTGTTAGCAAGTATCTGGAGGTTATTGTTTAGTAACTGGTTAAGGATTATATCTACAAAGTCATCATTTTTCATAAGCATATCTAACTTATTAGCTACTTCAACTTTTTTTCTAAGTTTTAGTATTGACTTTTCTACTCTCTCTAATTTTTCATCATTAGTACTCAAGTTAAACTCATTGTCCATTGCTTGCACCTTATTCCTTATATTCAGTTACTATTTTATCGTTAATTAGCTTAACCCAGCCTGAGGTTGTGCTACACCAGCCATGTTTTGTTGTACTGCTTGGTCTGATTGAGCCATTTGCATAGCCATATTAATCACCTGTGCTTGTTGTATAGCTTGTGGGTCACCTTGTTGCGCAGCTGTCATTACTGCCTCTAATTGTCTATGATCCACTTGACCATTTTGTATAGCTATTGCTAGTTCTTCTGCTTGTTGTTGCATATTAACAGCTTCTGGACTACCGAAATTCTGTCCATCGCCTAGACCAGCTTGTTGTTGTATTGCTACTGCAGCCTCTTCAGCACCTCTAGCATACCCGTCTTGATGTGCTTGGTCTGCTAATGCTACAGCTTGGTCTTCCATTTGTGCATTTCTTCTTTGTTCATTTATCACTTGTTGAGCTCCTTCGTTTTTTAACGCTTGATCATATTCTGGGTGTCTAACCATTGTTTTTATCCTTTACTTTTTGTTTTAGCTCTGCTATTTGCAGCTTCATATTCTCTCTGAACACTAAGTCATTAACTTCTTGTCTTCTTTCTTCACCACTATCTCTAGCCACGAATTTTCGTGACAACTCATCAGCACTTTCTTTATAGTAGTCAGCTCTTTCTAGGTGTTCTTTACTTTTAGCTTCTGCTAACATACTATCCGATTTAGCTTTAACTTCTTTAGTCATAGCTAATCTATCTCTTTCTTCTATTTTACTGTCGATATCAGCTAACTCTTTACTTAATTTATTTAGTTGTGCTTTAAGCAGTTCATTTTCTAATTGTGCATTTTCCATCTGTATTTGTTGCATCTGTAACTCAGCTTCACTAGGCTGAGGTTCATATGTCTCAATTACCTTAGCTAAATCAGGTCTTTTTTTCAATCTAAGTATATCTGCAAGTACATAGTTCTTTATTTTTGGATCTATACCATTACCAGCAGCTTGTAATATGAACGATAATGTTTCTGCAGTCTCTGCGTCTTTAGCAGGTGTACTTACATCAACTATTACATCAAATTCACCTTGTATATCTTCTCTTTTAATTGCTCTGAATTCTTCATTAGTTATTCTAACCACTTCTTCAGGTCTAGCAAACATTTGCATATTTTCTATGTCCTGTCTTATCATATCTTCAAATAACTGACTTGACATTCTACGAAGTATACTTAGTTCTCTTCTACTAGCACTATCAGTAGCATTTTTTATACCAGTAGCACTTACTTCAGCATTAGCTCCAGCCAATCCTCTATTATACACTGATGTACCACTTAACGATTCAGCTTCTTGCTGTTCCATCTGTATTACTTGGAAAGTAGCTTGATCTACCGGATTTACGTGCATTTCATGTATAGCTCTATTTATGTCTACACCTGCTCTGTATCTAGCATCATTACCCATTTCAAATGCATCCCAATCAGATTGACTAGTAAATGTGTCTTCCATAACTAATCTTTGACCTATTGCTTTAGTAGTAGTTATATCAGCTATTGCTCTTTTCATCCTACCTATGGCTGCTTGATTGTCTCGTAGTAGTTTAGCATCAGGCTCTCCGTAGAACTCGCCCATAACAGGCATATATGTTGTAGCACTAAATGGTAATTTACCATGAGGAAATGGATTTTTTTCTAATCTAACTATAGTTTCACCAATCCAACTAGCTACTATAGGTTCTTTTATCCCACTTCCTGCTATATCCCAGTAACCCCAATACTCTTTTATTCTTACTTTTTTTCTAGCCTTATCACTAAATGTAAATACATCTGATCTGTGTCTATTTTTTGTTTCATCAGTCTCTTCCCAATCTTGCTCGAAATCTATAGCATCTAAATTTTTGTAGTATCCTGTACCAGTTTCGGGGTTATACTTATCTTTTAGTAGTGTACTGTAGTCTGTATCATATTCATGAATAACGAAGTTTGCTTCCGAAAGCATACCTCTACATGTAGGATCTATTATTATATTCTCTAACTCGCATACTTCATGTGTAGGGTGATTTTTAACTATTTTCTCTTTTTTTACCTCTACTACTTCTTCACCTATCATCATGGGTTGGTCTGACTCTAGTAGAACTCTAGCCTCTTCACTTCCTATTTTTTCAGTTTCTAGCATTTTTTGGAC
>Ga0256828_1001640_pt1 | contig 13760 bp, 15 predicted proteins | sample CV88metaG_FD_185993 | JGI IMG/M metagenome (GOLD analysis project Ga0256828, IMG submission 185993) | Hydrothermal vent microbial communities from East Pacific Rise, Pacific Ocean - CV88 | ecosystem: Environmental > Aquatic > Marine > Hydrothermal vents | place: Pacific Ocean: East Pacific Rise... | reverse complement strand
ATAACTTTACCATTACCCATGCCTTTTTTTCTGGAGAGAAGATGACCTATCATTTGATCTTAAAATCAGGTAAGCGTATTCGAGCCACTGCCAATCATAAGTTTTACCGTATTGATGGGTGGCAACGGCTGGATGCTCTAAGCGTTGGTGATAAGATTGCGACACCTGAAAAAGTAGCCGTGGATAGAGAGATGCAAAATAATACGTTAAGTGATAATGAGCTGATTTTGTTGGCACATCTTTTGGGAGATGGTTCTATTTTGGAGGGGCAACCCTATCACTATACCAATGAAGATATGGAGAATATCAATATTGTCAAGGAGACAGCTTATGCGTTGTTTGGTATCGAGGGGCGTGTGGTGGCACAAGAGGGGTGGTGGCATGTGTATCTAACCTCACCTTACCCTTTGACGCATCGTAAAAAGCATCCCATTACGTTGTGGTATGAGCGGTTGGGGATTGAGCGGGTTCGTTCGTATGACAAAAGGGTTCCTGAAGCTGTTTTTGCCTCCAACAATCGGGGAATCGCTCTATTTTTGAGGCATTTATGGGCAACGGATGGCTCCATTACCGAGCAGAAACAACGAGGTAAGCGTAAGAGTATTACGGTCTATTATGCGTCGACCAGTAGGGTTTTGGCTCAGCAGGTTCAATCATTGCTATTACGATTGGGGATTATCTCAACGTGTCGAGAGGTGGCTCAAAAAAAAGGTGATAAACTCTATCGTCCCAGTTATCATGTCTCTATTCAGGGACAAGAGAATATGGAACGATTTTTAACTCAAGTGGGGAGTTTTGGTAAACGTGGAGCCTCAAGTGAAGCTTATTTGGAGCAACTCTCAACCATTAAAGCCAACCCCAATAATGGTTGTTTTGATAAGTTGGTTTGGAAGAGTCATATTGAACCTGCAAAAACAAGAGCCAATCTCTCGTGGAGAAAGTTTTGTGAAGGGTTAGAGATGTCTTACTGTGGAACTACTCTATTTAAAAGTGGGGTCTCCAAAGAACGAATGCAGAGAATATCCGAAGTTTTAGAGGATAATTCAATTCACGAGTTAGCCAATGCCACTATTTATTGGGATGAAATTGTTGCCATTGAACCCCATCAAAAAGAGAAAACGTATGACTTGACTGTTGATGAGGTACACAATTTTGTTGCCAATGATATTATTGTGCATAACTCCATCGAGCAGGATGCCGACATCGTTATGTTTGTCTACCGTGATGATGTCTACCGTGAAGCCGCGGAGAAAGAGAAAGAGATGAAAGCCAAAGCTGAGGGGAAAGAGTATGAAAACACCTTCCAAAAGAAGCTAGAAGAGGACACTGAACTGATCATTGGAAAACATCGTAATGGTCCAACAGGAACGGTACGACTGCTCTTTCAAAAGCAGTTTACCCGATTTGTGGATGCCCCCAAAGAGGGGATGGGAGGAGGCTTTGAGGTGGTTTATGAGGATGAGAACATTGATACCTCAACCCAAGCCAATATCTCTTTGCCCCCCATCTAGTCGATGTTAGAGAAGCCAAAACTTTTTATTGAGGCAAAAGAGTTTTGGCTAACGCTACTTTTTTTTCTCTTGCTTCTCTCCTTGCGTCTTTTTGTGCTGTACCACGCCTATGTTACCTTGGTACATAAACCTTTTTATTTTACCCATGTAGAGGTACAGCAACAGTATGAGAAGCTTAAAGGAGGAAAGCGATATACCATTTTGAGGGTCTACAGCCCTGAGTTGGATTTGGATTTCTTTACCCGTACCCAAAAACAAGAACCTCTCTTAGGGAGTATACTACGCTTAAAGCTCTATCCTAGCCAACGCATTACCTTTTGGGAGTACTGTTCTACCTCTTTTATCAGTTCACATATTGTGCGTATTCAACCCAAAATCCAAAACCGTCATGACCATTTGGCGAAAAGCATTGCCAAACAGCATGAAAATCCGATGATGGGTGCATTTTATCAAGCAATTTTTTTAGCCATGCCCCTCTCCAAAGAGCTTAGAGACAAGATTAGTTCACTCGGGGTGAGTCACCTTGTGGCATTGAGTGGCTTTCATTTGGGAATCCTCTCTGGGCTACTTTTTCTACTCCTTCGTCCCCTCTATCGTTGGTTTCAGCAACGCTATTTCCCCTATCGTTTTGATCTGATAGATATTGGGTTGGTGGTATTATTGTTTTTGGGGGTTTATGTCTATTTTGTGGGAAGCCCTGCCTCCTTGTTACGCTCCTATGTGATGATGCTATTGGGCTGGTTGGTCTTAATTGTGGGGATTGAGTTATTGAGTTTTGATTTCTTGTTGGTAACCACGATGTTACTGCTTTTGATTTTTCCCAAACTGCTCTTCTCCTTGGCATTTTATTTCTCTGTTATGGGGGTCTTTTATATCTTTTTGCTCTTACACTATTTTCGGGGAGTCTCGACGTGGGGGATGAGTCTCTTGCTCTCGTTTTCACTGTTTGTGCTGATGATGCCTCTGGTGCATGTGGTCTTTCCCCTTGCCTCATTAACACAGTTTTATTCCCCTTTCCTCTCTTTGCTCTTTTCCATTTTTTATCCATTGAGTTTGGGATTACATGTTGTGGGATTTGGGGATCTGTTGGATGAAGCTCTGTTGAGACTTTTTTCTATGACCTCACACGCGATTGAGATCACCGTACCTTGGTTTTGGGCTATGGGGTACGTGATGCTCTCTGTAGGGGCTATCTATTGGCGTAAGCTCTTCTATGGACTCTTTGCCGTGGCATTTGGCTTTGTGGGATGGATCTTTATTAGGCTTATGCTATGATAGCACTAAAAAAGGATATGCTATCGAAAAATTTAAGGATCTACCACTTACCTATGCTTTGATGGGGATGAATGTTGTGGTTTTTGTGTTGATGTCGTTGGTACCCTCTTTGGAAAATCTCTTCTATGCCCATGGTGAATTGCATGCGTATGGGGTACTCTATCTAGGAGAGTGGTATCGACTCTTGACCTCCATGTTCCTCCATAATGGGATGATGCACATTCTGTTTAATACGGTCTCTTTGTATATGTTGGGACAGATTATGGAAAAACTCTTCTCGTGGCGTGCCTATTTGGGGATCTACCTTTTAACGGGGATCATTGGGGGGCTTACTTTTATCTATTTTAATCCCAATGGCTCAGCCGTGGGGGCAAGTGGGGCTGTGTTTGGTCTTTTTGGGGCATTGGCTGGTTTTGTTTTTGTCCATCGTAAAACACACAGTGAACAGTTTGTCTTTTTTATGAAACAGTTTGGGGTGATTTTATTACTCAACTTTCTCTTAGGTGTGGTGTTTGATAACATTGCGATGAGTGCGCATGTGGGAGGATTGATCTCAGGGATGCTCTTGGGGGCTGGTATTGCAAAAACACCACGATATTTATGGGCATATTTAATATTTGGCTCAGCTTTTATTTTGATGTTTTATTTTTACTTATGGAATCTTTATCTTGGTTAGAGGATACCACTCAAGAGAGTGGCAAAATCCTAGTGATTGGCTTGTTGTTGTCGTAAAAGACCTTCACAAACTTCTGTTTTAGCAATGGGTAAATCTTCTCCATTGTAAGGACAAAGTTCTGCTACGTCTTCGCAGTCAGGACATTTTTTGATGTTTGGCTTGTAGCAGTGTGTGGCCGCTTTAACCTCAGCTTTTTCATATTTTGTCACCATTTTGACAGGCATAATATCCCCACCAGCAAACAGAGCTGACCCTGCAAGCATAAGTGCTAAGAGTAATTTCATGTATATTCCTTTGTTTTAATGTAAAGAACTGTACCATGATTTCTATCAATTAAAAATATTAAAATATATATAATTTTAAAACTATATATTAAATTAAAAATTATAATGTGATATAATATTACACTATTTTGGAGGCGTTAGAGGATGAAAAGATGCAAAATTTGTCATAACCCAACGACAGTTATGAGGGATAAAAAAAAGAACCTATGTTACCATCGGTGTCAGATCTGTGGCTTTGTCTATTTGGATGATAAACACATAATAGATTGCCAAAAAGAGAAGAAGCATTACGAACAGCATAACAATGGGTTTGAATCATTGGGATATGTCAAAATGTTTGAAGATTTTATCCAAGAGGCAGTGGTTCCATATGAGGAAAATATCCAAACCGCTCTTGATTTTGGTTGTGGACGAGGACCTGTCTTGGCAGAGCTATTGAGACGCAGGGGGATGGAGGTGGATCAATATGATCTCTATTTTTACCCTAAAAAGGTCTATGAAACTAAAAAATATGATTTAATTGTCTCTACTGAGGTTTTTGAACATCTACAACACCCCATGGAGATTTTGGAACTTCTCTCTTCTCACACGCTCAAAGATGGATATATTATGCTGATGACCAAATTCCCTCCCTCAGAGGATGAGGTATTTTTGAACTGGTGGTACCGACGGGATGTGACACATATCAGTTTCTTTACTCCCCAGAGCTTTGAGATTATGGCAGAAAAAACAGGGTTAAAGATGATCAAAACACTTCATGAAAATATCGTTATCTTCCAAAAATGTTAGAGATACTCTATCAAGATGAGCATCTCATTGCTATCAATAAACCCTCAGGACTGCTGGTACACAAATCCCCCATTGACAAACGAGAGACCCTCTTTGCCCTACAGTTGGTACGCGATCAGATTGGACAGTGGGTTTATCCCATTCATCGGCTTGATAAGCCCACCTCAGGGGTGTTGATCTTTGCACTCAACAGCGAAGTGGCACGCATGCTTTCTGAAGATTTCAAAGCACATCAAATTCACAAAGAGTATATCGCTGTGGTACGGGGTTATACTCCTCACGAAGCCCTCATTGACTACGATCTCAAAGTACTCTTAGATAAAAAAGCCGACAAAGACCGATCTGACAACAAAGCCCCCCAAGAGGCACGAACCCAGTATCATCGACTCGCCACCGTGGAACTGTCTTATGCCGTGAGTCGCTACCCTGTGGCACGCTACTCTTTGGTTCGACTGCTCCCCCAAACAGGACGCAAACATCAGCTCAGACGGCATCTAAAGCATATCTTCCATCCTATTGTGGGCGATACCAAGTATGGACGAGGAGAGCATAATCAGCTCTTTAGAGAGAAGTTTGGGTCTCATAGATTGCTCCTACACGCCTCTAAAGTCACCTTCTCTCACCCCATTACGGGAGAGGAGATGATGATTGAGGCAGGGGTCGATGAGGTGTTTAAGAGGGTTTTGAACCTTTTTTGATTATTTGTAGTTTTTCATTGCCTGTTGGGCTTCACGCAGTTGGGTACGGCGTTTGAGGGTTTCACGTTTATCATGAAGCTGTTTCCCTTTGGCAACGGCAATACTCAATTTGGCAAAGTTACGCTCATTAAAATAGATCATCAACGGCACAATGGTCAGACCATCTTTTTGTACCTTCTCATAGAGCTTGTCCAGCTCCTGTTTGTGCAACAAAAGTTTACGAGGGCTTCGGGTATCGCGTGAAAAGGCACGGTTGGTGGTCTCTAACTCAGCGATATGGGCATTCATCAGATGCAACTCCCCTTTGATAAAACGACAATAGGCATCATTGAGATTGGCACGCTTGGCACGCAAGGCTTTTACTTCACTTCCCAGTAGCACAATTCCTGCTTCAAACTTCTCTAGGATCTCATAATCGTGGTAGGCTTTTTTATTTTTGGCTATTATATTGATGGACATGGTACTCTTTTTTATTTTCTAAATTTTTCAAAAACAGCTTGAAAATTGATAGAGGCTTGGCACGCCAAATCATCAAACTGATAGGTCTCTAAACTAAAATCTCCCTGCTTGATATACTCGCTACCCACCAATTTATAGATTTTGGCTTTTAACGCATTGGGATAGACCAGCACATAGTAGGGAACGCCCTCTTTTTTGTAGAGGTCAAATTTGTATTTCTCATCTCTTTTGGCAGTGGATTTACTGATAATCTCTACCACAATGAGAGGAGATTTGGTAATATACGCCTCATTGGTCTCATTGCAGATCAGTGATATGTCAGGCTTTAGAACGGTGAGTTCATCTAGCTTCCAATCCTGTTCGATGACCACCAAACACTGTTTGCATTTTCGTACCGATGAGATCAACTCAAAAGTAATCTCTCCTGATATTGCTTGATGGGTAATCATGGGAGAGGGAGCCATGGCATAGGCAACACCATCAATAAGTTCCCACTCTCCCTCCCACGTTTTGTAGTCGTCATAGGTATAATACTCGATAATGTGTGCTAGCATGAGGCTCTCCTTTTTATTATTTGTTTATATTATAACCAAGATAGGTTAAAATCAATCATGAGAGGTGAAAAAATCTTATCTCAAAAAAGTTATCTCTGTGAACTGTTAAAAAGAATTCGTTATAATGGTATAGAATAGCAATCAAAACAGAATACAAAGGAGCAAAAATGACCATTACATTTAAAATAGATAATCCTGATATAGAAGAGCAGTTAAAAGAGTTTGTAAAAGAGCAAAAAGAGGTAACTCTTGATGCTTTTAAAAAATTTATTGACTCTTTTCAGAAAAAAGAAAAATTGGTTTATAAAAAGAAAGACCCAAGAAAGCATAGTCGAATTATCAAAAGAGAGTATAACCCTGCTGATGTTGATGAGGTTGCTCTGTTACATATAGAAGATAGTGCAAAATATGTGCATGACTTGAGAAGAGAAAGAAATAGATGATTTTTGTAGATACTTGTATTATTATTGATTATATCAATGGAAAAATAAAACTTTCTGTAGAGGAGAAATCATCATTTTATATGAACTCTATTGTGGAAAATGAGGTTATCGTAGGAGCAAAAAATAAAAGAGATTTAGCTACTACCAATAAAAAGATTTCAGATTTTCCTATGTTAGATCTTGACCAAGATATTATGGATTTATCAACAAAACTTTTAAATAGATATACTCTCTCACATGGAATGGGAATTTACGATTCTATTATCGCGTCTACTTGTCTCATTTATGATTTGCCTTTATGGACACATAACAAAAAGGATTTTAGGTTTTTAGATATTGAATTACGGTAGGGTGCATTTCTCAACGCACCGACAAAATAGAATTTGAAGCAGCTTACTTTGGGGTATGTGATTTAGAAGGATGGTTTATCCTGAAATTCTAAAAAAGGTACTCCCACTCCCCGAAAAATACCATCCCTTGGGAGCCACCTCTTTCAACGCTGGATAGGCAATCAATGAAGCCCGATAGAGATCATTGGCATCTATCGCATCCACCTTCACCAAAACCTCAGGGGTGGTTAATTGCTCCCACCCCTCAAATGCCGTAGGATCGATCTCATCGAACAACTCCTGTTTAAAGGTCTTATAGACCAAGGGCGTATCACAATGAATCTTGGGCATAAAAAGCTCAATCTCAAAAGGCTCTTCCTCAAATGGCTCGACCACCTCCCCAAATCCTGAGACATTGGCAGCCTCATAATCATAGACAAAAAAGGGAATATCAGCCCCCACGGTCGATCCCATCTGAGCCAAGGTCGGGGTATCTATCCTCAGTTCACACACGGCATTAAAGAGTCGCATAAACGCCCCAGCATCACTGCTTCCACCTCCCAGACCAGCTCCTGTGGGGATGCGTTTTTCGACGACAACTTTGTGATGGTTGAAAAAATCGGTGGTGATATTCATGGCCAAAAAGCTTTTATAGATCGTGTTGGATGCCACAGGAACATCTCCACACCCCTCAATGGTAAAGCCCTCACACGCTTGGGGGACAAAGCGAATGGTATCATAGAGATGAGGGACTTTAACAAAGCGTGAGAGCAGGGTATGGTAGCCATTTTGGTGTCCTGTGATTTTTAGAAAGGTATTGATTTTGGCGTGGGCTTGGATGGTCATATTGCTCCTTTAAACTTTTCCACTCGATTTAACTTATACTTCACCTCTCCATCAATAATCTCGATAATAGAAAAGAAACGCTCCAATTCTACCCAATAGACTCCCTCCTCTTGGGTATCAAACTGCTCAATGGAGAGTTTTTTACCCAGCTCCATATACTCCTCATCTCCTCTGTAGATGTTTTGGGGTATGTTGAGATAGTTCAACGGATCAAGGGCTTTTTCATCCTCGAAATGAAAGGCTCCCTCATAGTCGCGTCTCAGGCTTGAAAGCGTGGCATCGACTCCAAGTTTATCGGCAATGATGGCTCCGAGTGAACGGATATAGGTTCCCTCCGAGACCACGGCTTCAAAATGGACAAAGGGGTGGTTGTAGCGAACCAAATGGATATCAAAAATGGTGGAGGTGATCTTTTTTAGCGCCACCTCTTTGCCCTCACGTGCCAGATCATAGGCACGTCTGCCTCCGACCTTTTTGGCAGAAAACTTGGGAGGATAGTAGCTCAGCTCCCCTCGTAAGCTCTCCAAGGCTTGATAGATGGCATTGATGCTAAATTCAGGTACCTCTTGGATGGAGTCCACATTTTCAATGTCGAGGCTTTGGGAGTTGGCTCCGAGCCAAAGGGTGGCACTGTAGGCTTTGGGGGTCTTTTTGAGATACTGGAAGAGCTTGGGGTATTGTCCTGTGGCGACGATAAGACACCCCGTGGCAAAGGGGTCGAGCGTTCCTGAGAAGCCTACTTTTTTGGTTTGGTATTTGCGTTTGACGTAGCCCATATAGCCATTGGAGCTTTTGAAGATCGGTTTATTGACAACAAATAGACGATTCATAGGCTACACCGTCTGCACAAAGGAGCTAAGAATCTCTTTTTTGTTGCCCCCAAAGTTGATTTTGAGTTTGTACTCTCGTCCCGATTTGGTACTGCTCTGTACCCGACCGATACCAAAGATTTTGTGTTTGACCAGATCGCCTTTTTTGAAGGCTGAGGTTTTGGTGATCTTCAAGCTGGTGTCACTGATCAGTCCAGCCTCTCCCAAGAAACGACTCTTCTCAATACGTTTACGTTGCCCTTTATAAAAACGGCTATCGACATAACAGAGCGTCAGGTAGGATTTGGCACGGGTGATGGCAACATAGCCAAGTCGTCGCTCCTCTTCCATATTGCACCCCTCTCCGAGTAGGGGGAAGAACTCCTCTTCGAGTCCAATGACATAGAGGTGTTCAAACTCCAACCCTTTGGAGGCGTGAATGCTCATAATGGTGATGGCGTTCTCATCAACCTGATCCTGTTCGCTCTGCAAGGAGATCTCATTGAGAAACTCCTCCAAGCTCTGCATCGGTTTGTTGAGGATCGATTCTCGAAAGTACCCATAAAACTCGTCTATATTGAGGATGCGATCCTGCCCATCGACCATGGAGGCGTAGTGGTTTTTGAGTCCAATAATATCTTCAAAGAGCGTAATAAAGTTGTGTAAGGACTTACTGCTCTCCTCGCGTAAGGTATTGATCGCTGTTGCCAAGGTTTTGAGTCCTTTGGCTGCCTTTTTACTGACGATGGTGGCAAGTTCTGATTCTGTTTTTTGATCAATGAGGGTAAAGAGAGAGATTTGTGCTTCAAAGGCAGCTTTTTTGAGTTTTTCTACCGAGACTTTACCAATGGAGCGTTTGGGTTTGTTGATGATGCGTTCTAGTGAGAAGTCATCATGGGGGTTGGCAAAAACCCGAAAATAGGAGATAATATCTTTGATCTCAGCCCGATCATAAAATCGCATGCCTCCCAAGAGCTTGAATCCCAACCCCTCTTTGGTAAATCCCTCTTCAAGAGAACGGGAGAGGGCATTGATACGGTAGAGTACGGCAATCTCACTGGAGGGAACCCCTTTGGCAAGTAGGGATTTGACCTCTCTGGCAATGGCACGGGCTTCAAGCGACTCATCGAGGGCATGGAGCAGTTGGATCGCCTCTCCGTCGCCTCGGTGGGAGCTTAGTTTTTTGCCAATGCGTTGATTGTTGTGTTCGATCAGCTCATTGGCCGCTTTGAGGATGGGGGTGGTGGAGCGATAGTTCACTTCGAGTTTGACCGTTTTGGTGCCTTTGAAGTGGCTGGAAAACTCCAAAATATTACGGATGTTTGCCCCACGCCAGCCATAGATACTCTGATCATCATCCCCTACCACACAGAGGTTGTTATGCTCTGAAGCGAGCAGTTCGAGCAGTTTGAACTGTAGCTCATTGGTATCTTGGTACTCATCGACCATAATGTATTGGTAGCGATGGGAGGTCTCACGACGCAGTGTATCATCTTGGGCGAGGATTTGATAGGTGAGCATCAGCAGGTCATCAAAGTCCACCAAGTTGTTCTCCACAATCTCCTCTTGATAATCTTTGTAGATGGTGGCGATCTTTTTGTAATCAGGCAGTTCAGCTTTGGCAAGAATCTCATCGGCAGTGAGGAGGGTGTTTTTGTATTTGGAGATCTCTGAGGTGATAAAGGCGATATTAAGATCAATGGCATGCTCTTTGGCGATGCGTTTGATAATCCGTTTTTTGTCATCACTGTCAATAATCACAAAGTTGTTGGCACGTCCCAATTTATCAATGTGAAACTTCAAAAAGAGCAGACCAAACTTATGAAAGGTACAGAGCAGGGGCATGGAGGAGGTCTGATGGCTGATCATGGCAGCTGCACGCTCCCGCATCTCTCGGGCAGCCTTGTTGGTAAAGGTAAGCGTGAGGGTATTTAGCGGATCAATTCCTACCACACTTATAAGATATGCTAATCTTGTGGTGAGTGTTTTGGTCTTACCACTTCCCGCCCCAGCCAAGATTAATAATGGACCATCAATATGCTCGACGGCCTCTTTTTGTACACGATTTAGGTTGTTTAATATAGTTTTCATCACGGTTCTTGTTGCTTATAAATTTTCTTTATTATATATATTATACCAATAAAAGGATTAATTATAACTATTCCTGAAATATTTGCCAAACTTATAAAGAATTTTAAATATTATTTGATATAATGATTTTAATTGACAATATAAGGGTAGGTAATGTTAAAAGATTTTGTAAAAATGGAGACTTTTTTAACCGTAGCACGAGAGAGGAGTTTCTCAAAAGCTTCAGCAAAGTTAGGGATTTCACAACCAGCAGTCACACAACAGATTAAGTATATTGAGAAGTATCTCGAATGCAAAATTATTGATCGAAAAAAGAATGGTATTCGTCTTACTCCCGAGGGAGAGGAGCTTTACAGTGTGGTGACACGCTTGGAAAAAGCGATTAACAGTCTTGAAAAAGATGTGCTAAAAATCATCAATAAAGAGATGACCTTTAGACTCGCAGCCTCATTTACCATTGGATCTTATGTGATTCCTGGGGAGTGTCTCAATACAATTAGTGAAAGTATTGGGAATGATGTGAATCTCAGTATTGATGTATCAGATAAAATTATACAAGGACTCAAAGATCGTAAATTTGATGTGGGACTCATTGAGATGCCTCTGTTTGATGATGATCTAATCTATCGAGAGTGGTTTGATGATGAGTTGGTGATTGTCTCCAATTCTCCTCTACCAAAACTGCTTAGAACCGAAGAGTTGTATGAATTCAAATGGATCTGCCGTGAAGAGGGATCACATACCAGAAAGCTTATTGGTGAGGTCTTTGAGGAGTTGGGGGTTTCGTGTAAGAGCTTCAATGTTCTCTCTGAGGTGAGCAATACGACAGCTGCCTTGCAGAGTGTTAAGCGTGCCAACCGAGATGATGAGCAACCTACCGTCACGGTGATCTCCAAACATGCGGTGGCAGATGAGGTACACCGAGGGGAGTTGTTTGAGTCTCGGATGTATGGGTATACGATGAGTCGAAAGTTCTACATCGTTTATACCAAAGAGAATAAAAACAATGCGTTTGTGGACAATGTGGTCAACTACATTATCTCAGGCAACTGCTAATGTGTATGCCTGCTAAGCCAACTACTTTTTCTTTTTGAGTAGTTTGGCATTTTCAGGATTGTTGAGCAAGGCACTCATGGAGTCCACCTCTTCAAGCTCTTCAGCAGGGGAAGCGATATTGATCAAGATGGGATATTCCCCCACAAAAATTTGTTTGATCGCCAAAAGAGGGATCTGCACCAAAGCTCCAAAATTGTCTGAACCAAATCCAGCTTCAAACTGCAATAACTCTTCATTCAAGGTCGCACTCTCAAACGAGTAGTTTGCCAGCATAAAAAGTGTTACTTCTGGTAGAGAGGTCTGTATCTCATCGGGAAGATACGGCTCAAAGGTAACATGCTCAATTTCACATGCCACACCAAACTCTTGGTTGGACTTAAAGAGAAACTCAATGGTATTAAAAATATGCTCTTGCATAATCTCTTGAAATAGGGGTTGTTGTAAATTGTCTAAAGGCATATTGCTTCTTTTTCACTATAGATAGTAGGTTTTTTTTGAATCTCGAATCCTATCATAGCATTGATTAAAGCAAAGTGTGAAAAGTGCTTGAAAGAATCACTTTTTATTACTTTTTCAACCAAAAAGCCTTTTTCCACGAGTTTTGCACGCATGGTTCCCTCCAAGAGAGGTTTTTTGGGGGTTACCCACTGTTGTCCATCAAAAAAGGCGATATTTGCAATGGAGGTATCGGTGAGTTCTTTCTTTTTGACAATAATAATCTCATCATAAGCAGAGGCTTGGGCTTTGAGTTGATCGAGTGCATCTCGGTTACTGTATTTGTAGCCATACTCAATATCACTCTCAATGAGTTTAAAGGTTTTAAAAACCTTGGCTTGATAGGGGAGATACTCCACCGAGAGAATCTCTTGATGGTAGAGAACCCGACAGCGAAACAGCCCGTTAGAGGGAGGATTACCAATAAAATGAGCCAAGTCAATGCACTCTTTGGCTCCATAATACTCTCGACGTGTTTGATTACAACGTCGGTTGTGCCACGCCATATTAAAAATCTGACCATCTTCAACACGGATGGTCTCAATACAGCTTTCTTTAGACATCAAACAGTTCAGTGGAGAGATATCGCTCAGCCGTATCACACAAAATGGTCACAATCACCTTGTCTTGGTTCTCGGGGCGTGAGGCGACCTCATAGGCAGCCACCACATTGGATCCCGAAGAGATACCTACCAGTAGCCCCTCTTCTCTGGCAAGGCGTTGTGCCATCTCAAAGGCTGGGGCATCGTCCACTTTGATGATCTCATCATAGATCGAAGTATTGAGAATCTTGGGAATCAGTCCCCCACCAATGCCTTGGAGTTTGTGACTCCCTTTGGACTCTCCTGAGAGAACGGCTGAGTTGGTGGGTTCCACAGCAATGGCTTGAAGATGAGGGAGATGCTCTTTGAGTACTTCTGAGGTTCCCGTAAGCGTTCCTCCTGTACCGACTCCTGCCACAAAAAAGTCCACACTCCCCTCGGTATCATTGAGAATCTCCACCGCCGTGGTCTCTCGGTGGATTTGAGGATTATCAGGGTTCTCAAACTGTTGCAAGACAAAGCCATTACGCTCAACTGCCAGCTCATTAGCACGGTCAATCGCCCCTTGCATCGCTTCACCAGCTGGGGTGAGGACAATCTCAGCCCCCAAATACGCCAGCAGTTTACGTCGCTCAATGCTCATCGACTCAGGCATGGTGAGGATCAGTTTGAGTCCTTTGGAGGCACAGATGGCTGCCAGTGCCACACCCGTGTTACCACTGGTGGGTTCGATAATGGTACTGGCTTGATTGATGGCTCCTGATTCAAGCGCCTTATTGATCATGTTCAAAGCGATACGATCCTTGACCGAAGAGGTGGGGTTGAGGAACTCACACTTGGCCAAAATGGTAGCTCCCGAGGCTTGGGAGAGTCGGTTGAGTCGAATCAGAGGCGTGTTGCCGA
>Ga0256828_1001638_pt1 | contig 13769 bp, 20 predicted proteins | sample CV88metaG_FD_185993 | JGI IMG/M metagenome (GOLD analysis project Ga0256828, IMG submission 185993) | Hydrothermal vent microbial communities from East Pacific Rise, Pacific Ocean - CV88 | ecosystem: Environmental > Aquatic > Marine > Hydrothermal vents | place: Pacific Ocean: East Pacific Rise... | reverse complement strand
TCTAGATATTGTTAATAAAACTAAATAATTATGAAAGTACATATTATTACAATATTTCCTGAAGCTTTTAATTCATATTTTACTTCTAGTATTATTTGAAAATCGATTAAAAATAATTTATTTAAACCATATTTTTATAAATTAAATAATTATTCTGATGATAATCATAAGAGAGTTGATTCAAAAGCCTATTGAATGCATTGACAAGTAATATCTCCAGAACCTTTATCGAGAGCTATAGAAGATATTTATAATATTGTTTGAAAAAAGATACCAGTTATTTATATGTCACCTTCTTGAAAATTATTAAATCAATCTTGAATAGAAGAGTTATATAACAATATATCAGATGAGTTTATTATTATCTGTGGGCATTATGAGTGAATAGACCAAAGGATAATTGATTTATATGTAGATTACGAAATAAGTATTTGAGAATATGTTATATCTTCTGGGGAATTATCTTCTATGGTTTTATTAGATTGATTAGTTAGACATATACCTTGAGTTTTATGAAATAAGACTTCTTTGGAAGAAGATAGTTATAGTAAAAAGTTTAATTGAAAAAAAGAGTATCCTGTTTATACTAAACCACAAGTATTCAAATGATTAAAAATTCCGGATGTATTAATCAGTTGAAATCATCAAAAAATAGAAGAATGGAAAAATAATAATTTAAAATAACTTATGATTGATCAAATAATTAAAATTCTTGAAGATTCTTTTAATAGAATAATAACATTTGATTATATATGATATATTAATCAGTTTTTTTCTAGTTTAACTTTTGAGAGTTTTTTAAAGTTATTAGTTATATATTTCTTCATAGTTTGGATTGCTCTTATTATTTGGGTAATAAAAGATATAATTAATAGAACTAATAATGTGTTCTTTCAAATATTTGCAATATTAACAGTATTTATTTGAACTCCTTTATGAATATTTATATATTTATTTATTAGGCCTTGAAAAACTTTATTTGAACAATTTTATGAAGAGTCTGAATTAGAAGAAATATGTGATGCTAACATTGAAAACAAGACTAACAAACCTAAAAAAGTAAAATGTTTCAAATGTGATTATGAAATTAGTAGTGATTTTAAATTTTGTCCTAATTGTAGAATTAAACTAAAAGATGAATGCACAAATTGTAAAAAAGTTATTCAATCAGATTGGGAATTATGTCCTTTTTGTTGAAAAAATAAAAATAATAAGGTAGATGATATTTTAAATACACAAAAAGACTCAGAGAAAAAAGAAGATACTATTAAAACTGATAAGAAAAATAAAAAAGAAAAAATAGATACAGAAGAGTCAGAGAAGGAAATAATTGATGATAATAAAAAAGAACTATAATTTATAGTTCTTTTTTATTATTTTTTCTTTGTTTCAAAGAAAGTATCAATTAATTTTCTATATCCAACTCTAGATTTTAATTCTTCATAATATTTAGTTCCAGGTTTATATAATTCTTCTAATCTTTTTAATACTTCAGGAGATTCAAAACTAGCCATTGATCTTTTTATTTCTTCGTCTAATTCTTTATCTGTAACTTCAACTTTTTCTAATTCTTGTAATTTATGTAAAATTAGTTCAGCTTGTAATCTTTTTATCGCAATAGGTGTAACATTTTTTTCTATATATTCTTCTTCTGTCATTCAAAGCGAAGAAATATAGTCGTTAACTTTTGCTCATGATTGAATTATATTTTCTTTTATTTCTTTGTATACTTTTTCAATTTGATTACCTAACATTGATTTACCTAAATCAAGTTTTGTTATTTTTAATAGTTCATCAATTAGTTTATTTTCATCTTCTAATCTTGCATTTTGTAATTTATTTTCAAGAATTTCAGATTTAATTAATTTCTTAAAATCGGCGAATTCTAATTTTTTACCTCTTAATTGTTCTATAAATTCAGGTGTAAATTCTGGTTTTACTGCCTTTTCAATAGCATTTACATTTATTTCAAATTTTACTTCTTTTCAAGCAAAATCTTTATTATGGTAATCCTTAGGGAATTTTATATCAAGTTTAAGTTCAGAACCTATAGTAGCTCAAACGATTCATTCTTCAAATCATGGAACTAATATTCCAGATCCTAATATAATAGGATAATTTTTCATACTAGTTGTTTCTAGTAAGTTTCAATCTTTATCAAATCCATCTGTATCTATATAAACTTTATCTCACATTTTAGCTTTGTAAGTTTTTTTATCAATTGGTTCAAATTTAGTAAACTTCTTTTCAATTTGAGATATTGCGTCATTAACTTCTGCAGCCGAAACTTTTACTTCTGTTTTAGGTAATTTAATTTTTTTATATTTTTTATCTATCTCAATTTCTGGAAATACTTCAACATGAATTATTACTTTTAATGGATTTTGAGAAACTATTTCTTTTATTTCAGCTTGTCCAACTGGGAATATAGATTCTTTTTTTAGAGCTTTTTTATAAAGTTCATCTATAGCTCTATCTATAGTCATATTGTTAATATGTTCTTCTCAATAATGTTTTACAATTACATTTTCTGGTATTTTGATTCCTTTTCTAAAACCTTTAATTTCAGTATTTTTTGCTAAATAATCAATAGCGCTTTTCCTATATTTAGCTATATTTGTTGTTTCTTCTTCTAAAGTTAATTCTTTTATAGAATTTTCAATCATTTTTGATTTAAGTTTCATATTACTTAGTTAATTTATATATAAAGTACTGCTAAATAGCAGATTGTTTGTCATTTTATAGTATTTTTTTATTTTTTCAATTTAATTATCTATAATTTAATTTGTAGTCAAAATTATCTGTGTCTTTGTTATAGTAGTATATTATACCGTAATCATCTTCTTGTTGATAATCAGTTGGTAAATATTTTATATATCATTTTTTAAATAGCTCCATATCATCTACTGCGTTTCTTCAAAAATCTTTTTTAAAGATTTTATTAGCATTTTCAATGTAATTTAAATTTATTTCTCTTGTTGCTTTTAGAATATATCATGTACATGATGTTTTATTTGCTAATTCATCTATGTTTATATCTTTATATAATTCATCTCTTATTTTTTCAATTTTTTTTATAATTTCTCAATTTATTTGTATTTTTTTCTTTATTATATCTAAATATATTTTTTCAATTTCTCTTGAAAATATATTACAAGTTTCATCTCATTTTAGTCATTTAGCTAAATTTAAAAACATAAGTATAGATTTTTCTCTATTTCCTCATTTTCATTGCATTATTGCTGCCATAAGTTTTGTTCATTCAACAGCGTCTGTATTTGCACTTGCAATTTTGTAATATTCAGATGCTTTTAAAGAATCTTTAATGTGATAAAAATAAACATATGCAAGATAATATGGTATAATATATGATTTACATGGATTTTTGTATTTTTCTTCTGTCCACAGTTTATTTATTTCATATTCTTTTTTAATTAGATTTATTTTTTCTTTGTTACAAAAATTTTTGATTCATTTTAATCAAATTAATACAGCTTGATTATTATATAATTTTTCTTCTTCAATATTAAGATTTTCATATCTTTTATTTTGTCATGGTAATAATAATTCTCAAATTGTATAAGGATGTTCAAAATATGGATTTAAGAAATTTATTATACTAATTATATTATATAGGTATTTTTTATACTCACTAGATACTGCATTTCATCATATATATTGTATAGTTTCTAACCAATATATATCTGCTCTTAAATTAGCAAATCAGAAAGAAGTATTTTTTAATAGTTCTTTTTTTGGTAGAAAAGTAGGATGTTCTATAACATTTGATCTAATTTCTAAATGTTTGTTATAGTTAATATTCGATACATAATAAAAAAGTAGAATTGCAGCTATTGTTGATAATGTTATCAATAATTTATTTATTATTTTTTTCATAATTTTATTCTTTAAAAAAATCAGTTTATATTATTAACTGATTTATATATCTAAACTATTTAAGTCTATTGTTATTTTTTCTTTTTTTACTCAAATATATATTCTTCTTTCTTCTCATAATCATCTACTTTTCGTGTAGATTGTTTTATCTTCTAATTTACTTACATATGCGTGAATTTTTTTTCTTTCATATGATGTAAATTCAGGTAATTTAATTTCCTTATTATTTTCTTTTACGTATTTTATTTTATTTTCAATAAAAGAAAAAAGTTTATTTTCTTTTTCTTTTAAATAATTATTTACTTCTATATGTATAGATATTTTTTTATCTAATTGGTTTGAAATTAATATTTTTAATATTCTTCTAATAGACTCTAATGTTTTTCAAGAGTATCAAATTAATAATCAAGAATCATTAGAATGAATATAGATATTATATATATCTTCTTGTTCTTTAGTTACTTTCAGTTCCAACAATTCAATTTGTAATTTTTCAAAAAAAATATTTACTATGTCTTGTATTTGTTTTTCCATAATATTATTATTAATTTCTTAATATGTAAAAAATATTGAGTTTTACTTTATTTACAAGTTTTTATGGTTATTTTTTGACATATCTTAAAAAAAATTTAAACTTTAAAAAAATTTATTGCTTAAAGAAAATTATATAAATGGTTAAAGAAACTGAAAAAAAAATTGATGATTATTATTCTAATATAAAGAAAGATAATTCTGATTCTTCATCTAAATCACAAATTAAATGAAAATTAAAAATAAAACCTAAATCTAAACCTAAAATTAAAAAGGTTATAAAAGATACAACAGAAGCTTCAAATACTAAGGAACAAAAGAAAGAAGTTTCTGTTAACAAATGAGCACAAAAACCAAAGAAAAGAATTATTTCTAATTCTTTTAGTGATCCTGTTAAACCAAATGGTTACAATAAAGAGAAAAAAGAAAATAAAAAAACAACAGAGAATAAAAATAATTGAAATAGACAATCTAATAATAAATATAGTAATCATAAGTGAACTCAAAAATCTTCTTATGTTAAAAAAGACTATAATAAAAATGATAATAAGAAGAATGATAATTCTAATAATGGTTCTCTTTCTAGTACAGTTTGAGTTGCTAGATCTTCTTGAAATAAAAATCAAAAAGTTTTTACTGATAATAAAAAAGCTAATTCAAATAAATTTTCAATTAATAAACAACCTAAAAGATCTAGTTTAGGATGATATAAAAGAAGTAATAAATATAAAGGTTCTTACGAAGATGATACTTCTTTTACAAGGTCAAATAAGATGAAAAATATTGTAAAAGAAGAAACTAAAATTGAAGATATAAAACAAAATTTGATTGATCGTTCTTGAGAAACTATTGTTATACCAGATGTATTAACATTAAAAGAATTTTCTGAAAAAATATGAGTAGCCTTACCTTTGCTTATGGCAGAGTTTATGAAAAATTGAATGATGATAACTTTGAATGCCAAAGTTGATTTTGATACTGCTTCAATTATTTCGGAAGCTTTTAATATAAAATTAGAAAAAGATAATTCTGGTTGAATAAGTGTAGAAGATATTATATCTTGAGATATGTCAGAATTACTTAAAGAGGAAGACGAATCAAAATTATCTAAACGTGCTCCTATTATAAGTATAATGTGACATGTTGACCATGGTAAAACATCATTATTAGATAGTATTAGAAATGCTAAAATTGCTGATTGAGAAGCTTGATGAATCACTCAAAGTATATGAGCATATCAAGTTGATCATAATTGAGAAAAAATTACTTTTTTAGATACTCCTTGACACGAAGCTTTTACTGTAATGAGAGCTAGGTGAGCTAAATCTACTGATATTGCTATTTTAGTAGTTGCTGCTGATGAGTGAGTAAAACCTCAAACTATAGAGAGTATAAATCATGCTAAGGAAGCAGATATTCCAGTTATAGTTGCAATTAATAAAATGGATAAAGAATGAGCTAATCCAGATCATGTTATGTGACAATTAGCAGAACATTGATTAACATCAGAAAAATGGGGGTGAGATACTCCAATGATTCCAGTGTCTGCAAAGACTTGAGATTGAGTAGATGATTTACTTGAGATAATTTTATTAGTTGCAGAAATGCAAGAATTAAAGGCTAATAGAAATAGAGCGTGAGTAGCTACTGTTATAGAATCTCATTTAGATACAAAACTTTGAGCTGTTTCTACTGTGTTGATAAATACGTGAGAAATTAAAATATGAGATGCTATTGTTTGTAAAAATTCATTTTGAAAAATAAAAGTATTGAAAAATTATGCATTCAAAAATATAAAATATGCATGACCTTCTGAACCAGTAATGGTAATTTGATTGGATAGTGTTGTAGATTGATGAGATTTAATGCAGGTAGTTTCATGAGTTGATGTAGCAAGAACCAAAGCTGCTGAATTTGATGAAATAATGAAAGCTAAAGCTATGTCTTCTATGACAGGTCTAGATCTTATTATGTCTAAAATACAATCATGAAGTTTAAAAACTTTAAAAATTGTTGTTAAGGCTGATACTAATTGAAGTTTAGAGGCTATAAAATGATGATTACAAAAATTATCTACTTCAGAAACAAATATATCAATTGTTCATTCTTGAGTTGGTAATATAACTGAATGAGATATATTAATGTGTCAATGAAGTTCAGCTATATTAATTTCATTTAATACAGATATTGCTTCTTCGGCTAAATCTATATTAGAAAAATCGTGAGTAGAATATATTTCTAGTAAAATTATTTATCATATTACAGAAAGAGTTGAAAAAATTGTTTCTTGAATGTTAGATCCAAAAGAAGTGGAAGTAAATTTATGTAACGCTTTAGTTTGATGAATATTCTTTGATGATAAAAAGTTCATGATTCTTTGATTAAAAATTAAAGAAGAATGAGAGACTATTGAAAATAATACTTTAGTTAGAGTTATAAGAAAAAATAAAGTAGTTTGAAAATGAAAAATTGAATCTTTAAAACAATGAGTTGAGGAAGTAAAGAAACTTGAATGACCAATTGAATGTTGAGTTAAATTTGTATGAGATGTTAAGGTTGAAGAAAATGATATTCTTGAGATTTATAAAGTTGAAGTTCATAAATAATATTTTTTAATTGTATTTAATTATGTTTTCAAATATTCCATTATTAAATAATCTTTCAGATAGTGATAAAAGGTCACTGGAAGATTTTGTACAAACTAGATCTTTATCTGATGGTGAAATTTTATTTAATGAATGAGATCCAGCTAATTCTTTGTATTTTGTTGTTGAATGAAAGTTAGAAATTATTTCAAGAGGTAATGTTTTATGATATATAAATATAGGTGATATTGTTTGAGAAATGGCTATTTTCTGAGATGATTCAATAAGATCTGCGACAGCAAAATCATGTTGAGATACAAAGGTTTTAGTTATTATGTGATTTTCTATAAAAGAGATTTGAATGTCTAATCCTGATTTATTAAATAAATTAAAAGACATTATAAATGAAAGAAAGAATAAAAATAATTCATAAAATTGTTATTTGTTTTTATTGAGAATTAAAGTTAAAAAATAAGTTTTGACTTTAATTCTTTTTTTTATACAATAAGTCAGCTTATTTTTATCGTTTTGGATAAAAAATTAAGTTTGGAGAGGTTAAGTTAAACTGTTTTCATATATGGAGATAAGTTTAACCTCTAACTTTTATATATTTTAATTATTTTTAATATTATGGCTTGATTATTGGCTCATAAGTTAGAGATGACTAGAATCGTTAAATGAAATGAATTTGTTCCTATTACTTTATTAAAAGTACCTGTAATTAAAGTTGTTGCTGTTAAAACAGAAGAAACTGATGGTTATAACGCTATAGTATTATGAATACTTAGAGATGGTAAAGAAGGTAAGTTAAAAGAAGGAAGAAAAACATTAAGTTTAAATGAGTTCTCTAGAATTAAGGAATTAATTGTAGAGTCATCTGATTTGGAAAAATTTAATGCTGGTGACGATGTTACTTTAGATGCATTAGAATGAATTGAAAAAGTTTCTTTTTACTCTTTCTCTAAATGAAGATGATTTGCGTGAGCTATGAAAAGACATAACTTTCATGGTTGATTGAAGACTCATGGTTCTAAGTTTCATAGAGCTTTAGGTTCAATTGGTAATAGAAAACCAACTAGAACACATAAGGGTAAAAAAATGCATGGGCATTATTGAAATGTTAAAATTTCTTTAAGAGATGTTCCATTAGAACTTGTAAATAAAGATTTATGAGTAATTGGTATTAGATGACCAATTCCTGGTTGAAGAAATTCACTAGTTGTGATTAATTTTTAATTTGTTAATATTTAGAAAATGGAAGCTAAATTGTTTGATCAAAAATGAAAAAATGTTTGAACAGTTGAACTAAATGAATCTATTTTTGGATTGGATATTAATGAATGATTAATCCATAGAGCAATGGTTTACGAATTAGCAAATGCTAGAAAAGTTGTTGCTCATACAAAAACTAGATGAGAAAGAAGAGGTTCAACTAGAAAAATATATAGACAAAAATGAACAGGTAGAGCTAGAATGTGATCTAACAGATCTCCTATTAGAAAGAAATGAGGGGTTGTATTTGGTCCTAGAAATACTGTAAATTTTTCTATATCAATGAATAAAAAAGAAAGAAGAAAAGCATTATTTTGTGTTTTATCTTCAAAACTTAGAGATGATAATCTTTTAATTGTTGATAAAATTAAATTAAAAGAAATTAAAACTAAGGAAATGGTTAAAGTTATATCAGCTTTGCCTTATGAAAAGAATATTTTATTAGCTGTATCTGCTGAAAATGAATCAGTTATCAAATCAGCTTCTAATATACCGTATGTTAAAATATCTGAAGTAAATTCGTTAAGTATAGCAAATTTATTAAAGTATCAAACATTAGTGTTATTAAAAGAAGATTTAGAAACATTGGATGCATTAGTTAAATAATAATTTTTAAGAAATTAGTTTATGAGATTATATGATATAATCAAAAAACCTATTATTACTGAAAAATCTACATCATTAGAATTTGACTGAAAATATTTGGTTGAAATTTCTAAAGATGCTACGAAAATTGATGTTAAAAAGGCTTTTTTGGAAATATATAAAGTTGAAGTATCTGATGTAAATGTTGTTAATACTAGAGTGAAATTCAAACAATGAAGAAAATGACCTCAAATAAAAAGAAGAACAACTAAAAAAGCGTACGTTACTTTGAAAAATAAAACAGATAAAATTGATTTTTCTTCTGTTAAATAGTTATTATTTTAATATTTAAGTTTAGTATTGTGGGAATTAAAAAATTTAAACCTACTACTCCTTGAAGAAGAGGTATGACTTGATTGACATATGAAGAAATTACTACTTCTACTCCTTATAAAGCTCTTACAGTAAGATTAAAAAAACATGCTGGTAGAAATAACACATGAAGACTTACTATAAGACATCAATGAGGTGGTCATATGCAAAAGTATAGAATCATAGATTTTTACTTTTTGGATAAAAAAGGAATTGAGGCTAAAGTTGAAACTATAGAGTATGATCCATATAGATCTGCATTTATATCATTAATATGTTATAAAGACTGAGAAAGAAGATATGTACTTGCAAATAAAGATACAAAAGTTTGAGATAAAGTTATTACTGATGAAAAGACTCCTTTGGTTTCTTGAAACAGATTATTAATTTCAAATGTACCTGTATGATTACAAGTATATAATGTTGAATTAATTGTATGACAATGAGCTTCTTCAGTTAGATCAGCTGGTTCAGCTGCTACAGTAGTTTCACAAGATTGAGAATATACTCAATTAAAAATGCCATCTGGTGAAATAAGACTTGTTAATAAAAAATGTTATGTAACATTAGGACAAGTTTCAAACTTAGATCATAACCAAGTTGTTATTTGAAAAGCTTGAAGAGCTAGATGGATGTGAAAAAGACCTGAAGTTAGATGAAAAGCTATGAACCCTGTAGATCATCCACATGGTGGTTGAGAAGGACGTTCACCAATCTGAATGAAAGCACCTAAAACTCCTTGGGGTAAAGTTGCTTTATGAAAGAAAACTAGAAATAAGAAGAAAACTACAAATAGATGGATTCTTAAAACTAGAAATTGAAAACTTATGAAATAAGTATTTCTAAAATTCTAGAAATTTTAGATATAATTTTAATCTTAAAAAATTGTCATTATGACTAGAAGTTTAAAAAAATGACCTTACATTGATGAAAGATTATTAAAAAAAGTTGTTAAATTAAATGAAGAAGGTAAAAAAACTGTAATTAAAACTTGGTCTAGATCATGTACAGTTATTCCTGAGTTCGTATGACACACTTTTTGAGTTCATAATTGAAAGGCACATGTTCCAGTTTTTGTAACTGAGGATATGGTTGGTCATAAATTATGAGAATTCTCTATGACTCGTACATTTAAAGGTCATTCAGGTAATAAATAATATTTTATAATTTGTTAATAATTATGAAAGCTTACGCAAAAAATCTAAGAATTTCACCAAAAAAACTAAGAGTTATTGCTGAAATTGTTAGAAATAAGGACGTGAACTGGAGTTTGGATTTTTTAAAATTTGCCCCTAAAAAATGAGCAAAATTAATGTATAAAATCCTATTCTCAGCTGTTTCAAATGCTGAAAATAACGATTCTCAAGATAGAAAAAATTTATATATAAGTTCTTTAATTATAAATAAAGGTATTGTATATAAAAGAGGTCAAGCTATCTCTAGATGAAGATCTCATCCTATTTTGAAAAGAACTTCTAATGTTAAATTAGAATTACAAGTGAAATAAGAAAATATTTTATTCTATATATATATTAAATATGTGACATAAAGTTAGTCCTATTTCTTTTAGAATACCATATATTAAAAATTGGGTTTCTACTTGGTATGCTGATAAGGATAACTATTCTACAATTTTAAAAGCTGATCATCAAATTAGATCTGCTTTAAAAACTGAATTAAAAGATATTCCTGCTTGAGATACACATATAAGTAGACTTGAAAATACTGTTGTGGTAGATATTTTTACTATTAAACCAGCTTTGGTTTTAGGTAAAGATAACGAAAATTTAGAAGCTTTAGAAAAGAAATTATCTAAAATTGCTAAAGAAACAGTTAAGGTAAACGTTAAAGAAATTAAAAAACCAGATCTTGTTGCTAAGGTTGTTTGATTCAATGTTGTTAATCAAATTGAAAAAAGAATGCCTTATAAAAGAGCTATTAAACAAGCTATACAAAGATCAATGGAAAAATGAGCTAAATGAGTTAAAATTAAAATTGGTTGAAGATTAAACTGAGCAGAAATTGCAAGAAAGGAAACTTTCAAAGAAGGTAATATCCCAACACAAACAATTAGAGCTGATTTAGATTATTGTTCACTAAGAGCAGAAACTGTTTATTGAACTCTATGAATTAAGATTTGGATTTATAAATGAGATATTTATAAAAAGTAATCTTGACTTTACAAAAAAGTTTATATACTAATTTGGATACAAATGTTACAACCAAAGAAGACTAAATATAGAAAAACTCATAGATGAAGACTTAAATGATTAGCTCAAAGAGGATCTACAATCGCTTTTGGTGATTATGCTCTTAAAGCTACAACTAGAGGTTATATAACTTCTAGACAAATTGAGTCTGCAAGAAGAACTATGAGTAGAGTCTTAAAGAGATGATGAAAAACATGGATCAGAATATTTCCTGACAAGGCTTATACAGCTAAACCATTAGAAGTTCCAATGGGTTGAGGTAAATGATCTGTAGAAATGTATAGAGCCCCTGTTAAACCTGGTAGAATTATGTTTGAAATAACATGAGTTGCACCAGAAGTAGCAAGGGAAGCTTTTAGACTGGCTTCTTACAAGTTGCCTGTGAAAACTAAAATATTAATTGATTAATTTTTAGAGATGAAAAAGATAAGTGATTTAAAATTAAAATCTAAGAGTGAATTATGAAAATTAGATAGTAAGAAGTTAACTGAAGAATTAAATTCAGCAAAATCTCAACTTTTTAATTTAAAGATGAAATTACAATTAGATGAATTAAAAGAAACTCATCTAGTAAAAATTCTTAGAAGATATATTGCTCTTATTAAGACTATATCTAATAGACCTACTACTGAGCAAAAATAATATTTTTAATATTAAAAGTTTTATGAGAACGATAAAATGAATTATCACAAGTGATAAAATGGATAAAACAGTTGTTATTACTGTTGAATCTTATAAAAGTCATCCAAAATATAAAAAAAGATACAAAATTACTAAAAAATTTAAAGCTCATGATGAAGAGAATAAATTTAAAGTTGGTGATCTTGTAACAATTGGAGAGACTAAACCTACATCTAAAACAAAAAGATGGAAGGTTCTAGATTATACAAAATAGTTTTAATAAATAATTATAGATTATGATACAGACTGAATCTAGATTATCTGTAGCAGACAACTCATGAGCAAAAGAAGTTTTATGTATAAAAGTTCTTGGTTGATCACATAGAAGATATGCTTCTATTTGAGATGTAATTGTTTGTACGGTTAAAAAAGCTGCTCCAGATGGTGCTGTTAAAAAGAAAAAAGTTGTTAAAGCTGTTGTAGTTAGAACTGCTAAAGAGATTAGAAGAAAAGATTGATCATATGTTAGATTTGATGATAACGCTTGTGTTATTATTGATGATAACGATCAACCTAGATGAACTCGTATTTTTGGACCTGTTGCTAGAGAATTAAAATCTAAAGGTTATCAAAAAATAGTAAGTTTGGCTCCAGAAGTTTTATAATATTAGATATTAATGCCTAAAATATGAAAATAAGATCTTGAGATAATGTAAAAGTTATCACGTGAAAAGATAAATGAACAATAGGTAAGGTTTTAAAAGCTTTTCCTAGAACTAATAAAGTTATTGTTGAAAAAGTTCACGTAGTAAAAAGAAGTATTAAAAAACAATGAACAAACCCTGGACAAATTATTGAAAAGGAATTACCAATCGATGTATCAAATGTTATGTTAATGTGTTCTATTACTAATAAACCTACAAGAGTTGGATTTACTATGGTTGGTGGTAAAAAATTTAGATATTCTAAAAAGGCAGTATCTGAAGGAAAAAAACCTGCTGATGCAATAATTAAATAGTAAGATTTATTTTATAAAATATTTATAATGTATCTTAGAGATAAATATAAGAATGAAATTCTTAAAGAGTTAACTAAGGAATTGAAATGTGATAATGTTATGCAATTACCAAAACTTGAAAAAGTTGTTTTAAATATGTGAATTGGATCTTACATTAGAGCATGAAATAAAGATTTTTCTCAATTAAAAGAAGCTTTAGCTTTAATTTCATGACAAGAACCAGTGGTTCGTTATGCTAAAAAATCTATTTCAAATTTTAAATTAAGAGAATGAATGCCAGTTGGGTTAACTGTTACTTTAAGAGGTGAAGCAATGTATGTTTTTATTGAAAAACTTGTAAATATTGTTTTACCAAGAGTAAGAGATTTCAGATGAATTAGTAAAAAAAGTTTCGATAATGAAGGAAATTATAATTTCTGAATTTCTGAACATACTATTTTTCCTGAAGTTCCACAAGATGATGTTGTTAAAACTCACTGATTACAAATTACAGTTAAGACAAAATCAAGAGGTCCTGAAGATTCTAGACTATTGCTAGAAAAAATGGGTTTCCCTTTTAAAAAATAATTTATTTTTGTAAGAGTTATAGATGGCAAGAAAGTCTAAAATAGCAAAAGCTAATAAATTAAAGAAAGAATTTTTAACAGCTATTGCAAATTGAAAAAAACCTAAATTCGC
>Ga0256828_1001637_pt1 | contig 13778 bp, 14 predicted proteins | sample CV88metaG_FD_185993 | JGI IMG/M metagenome (GOLD analysis project Ga0256828, IMG submission 185993) | Hydrothermal vent microbial communities from East Pacific Rise, Pacific Ocean - CV88 | ecosystem: Environmental > Aquatic > Marine > Hydrothermal vents | place: Pacific Ocean: East Pacific Rise... | reverse complement strand
AAAATGCGTCTTGTAAAGGATTTTTATTATAAATTTTTTGGAAAAAAGAGGTAGCACAAAAAACTGTACTGTACAATTTTTTTTGAGGGGGGGGTATCATCAGCAAAACTTTTAACTGATGCTACCTTTTTTAAATTATGATGCACTATTCTCCATCTTTTCAAGTGCTTTTTCATATGATTCCAGATCAAGACTATACTCTTCAATAGTATCTTTTGCCGTAGCAATAGAATCTTCTGTTATCTCTCCATTTGGCATAACAGTCTCACGTATAACCTTTAATTCTGCTGCCATTTTCTGTTCATCTGGACCTGTTCCTTCTGGATCATCACTATAACGAATAATATGAACAATATCAGGGTCAAGTCCCCATTTATGAAAAAGTGTTGCAGTCACATCAGTAGTTTGCGCACCACATGCAGTTTTTTCAGCACTTGCAATATCTTCACCTGCTAAAAGTGCCTGCTGAATAATATCAACCTTATCATCTTCTACAAGTGTCTTGGCAATAATTACACGACCAATATCTACCAAAAAAGCAGCAGGTGCTAGAATAGAAAGATTTTTAGACTCTTTTCTGATAAGCCAGTGAATAGTTAATGCTAATTGTTTATCGCATGCTTTTGCAAATTCCTCTTTGGTCATATTATATGGTGATAGATCTATCTCAAAATTGGAATCAACCGCACTTGCAAGGACAAAAGTTCTTACAGCATCTTTTCCAAGAAGAGAGATTGCCTGCTTAATGCTTATAATATTACTTTTCATCCCGTAAGAAGGTGAATTTACAATCCGAAGAATATTGGCAGTAAGAAGAGGATCTTTTTCTATTGCCTTTTGCATATCTTCAAAAGTTGATTCAGGATCTTGGTAAACTCTTTCAACTTCTTGTACAGATTCTGGAAGTGCCGGAATTGACTCTATATTTTCTAAAAGCGTTTTTGTCATTGTATAACCTTTTATTAAATTAAACTTCTTTTATTGTAGTGCAAGCAAAGCCAAACTTTTATCAAGTGAGACTTTATTTAGTAATATTTTCGTCGACTGTAGCTTCTAGTAACAAGAGCAGAAGCCTTATGCTTTTAAATATAATTGCAAAATCTAAGAATTTTAGGGTAAAATACAAGAAAAATAGATAGAAAGTTTTTTATGGATATTTCAGATACTTTACTTCAAAATAAAAGAATTCTTTTAGCAGTCACTGGTTCTATTGCTATATATAAATCACTTGAGCTTACGCGTCTTTTTGTAAAGGCTGGTGCTGAAGTTCGCGTTGTTATGAGCGAGAGTGCAAAAAAATTTATTACACCGCTTACTTTTGAGACACTCTCTTCCAATAAAGTTCTAGATGATACAAATGAAGACTGGTCAAATGATTTTAACCATATAAAAATAACTCAATGGGCTGATCTGATGGTCATTGCTCCTGCAACTGCAAATAGTGTGGCAAAATTAGCCAATGCAATTGCAGATAATATATTACTCCAATGTGCACTTGCCTATCCAGGTAGAAAGATTCTTGCTCCTTCGGCAAATACAAATATGATTCAAAATCCTATCACTCAGGCAAATTTCAAGATGCTTGGTATTGCAAACTATACGATTTTGGATACACAAGTAAAAGAGCTTGCTTGCAAGACCACGGGCAATGGCGCTATGGCTGAAGTGATTGATATCTTTTATGAAAGTGCGCGTGAGCTTTTAAAAGACGAATTTTGGGACGATAGACGTGTTATAGTCACTGGTGGTGGAACAATCCAAAAGATTGATGATGTACGGTACATCTCCAATTTTTCAAGTGGAAAAATGGCAAGCGCTTTAGCAACGGCACTTTATTTAAAAGGTGCTGATGTTAATTTAATTGCTACAAAATTTGATACAAATCTACCAGAAAAAATGCATAAAATTGATGTAGAGAGTTCAGTAGAGATGTTAGAATATCTTACAGATTCTATTCGAATTGCTAAAAAACCGAAGCTCTCAAAACCAACACTTATGAGAGATGAACATATTCATCTTATAGAAAAGAAACCTTATCTTTTTATGGCAGCGGCAATAAGTGACTATGTACCAAAATTTGAGCAAACAGGAAAGTTAAAAAAAGAATCTCTTGGGGATGAATGGCAATTAGAGCTTACAAAAAATATTGATATACTCAAGACAATCGATAAAGAAGGAATCACTACCATCGGATTCAAGGCAGAAATGGACGAGATCAAGGCTCTTGATAATGCATCTAAAATGCTAACAAATAAAAGTCTTGATGCAGTATGCCTTAATATTTTAAAAAATTCTTCAAGCTTTGGAACAAGCAATAACAAAATAGACTTTATCACAAAAGATGAGATCATTTCTCTACCTAAAGCTGATAAGCTCACACTATCATTTAAAATAGTACAAAATGCAAAAAAATTACAAGAGTAATAAATGAACAGAGCAAAACATATAGCCATTATTATGGATGGAAATGGTAGATGGGCTGAATTACAAGGGAAAAAACGTGTTAAAGGGCATGAATCTGGTGCAAAAGTTGTTAAAAATATCACAACATATTGTGCAAACAATGCAGAGATAGAGAGACTTACACTCTATGCTTTTTCAACTGAAAATTGGAAACGTCCACGCTTAGAAGTAGAGTTTTTAATGAAACTACTTGAGAACTACCTTAAAAATGAACTTAAAACCTATCTTGCAAACAATGTCCGTTTTGAGCCCATCGGTGATATTCGAGCTTTTTCAAAATCCTTACAAAAGACAATTCAAATAGTTAAAGAAAAAACAGCACACTGTGATGGTTTAGTGCAATCTTTGGCACTGAATTATGGTTCACAGGATGAGATCATCCGCGCTGTGAACAAGCTCAAAGAGACGCAAGAAGATATTACTATACAGATGCTAAGCAATGCACTCGATTCTAAACATGATGTTGATCTACTAATTCGCACTGGAGGTGATAAACGCCTCTCAAATTTTCTACTTTGGCAAGCAGCCTATGCAGAGCTCTTTTTTATCGATACATTATGGCCGGATTTCAATGAAAAAGAGTTGGAAAAGATTATTAAAAAATTTAAAAAAGTAGAACGTCGCTTTGGAGGGCTGAAATAGTGGATATAAATTTAATCATTGCCTTTGTTTTAGGCCTTTTAATTGGTTCATTTTTAAATGTTGTTATCATTCGTATACCAAAAGATGAAAGTATTGTTTTTGGAGCTTCTCACTGCACCAGTTGTGGACATAAACTCCGACCATGGCATAATATTCCTCTTTTTTCGTGGCTTTTTCTTCGAGGCAAGTGTGCTTATTGTAAATCTAGCATATCTGTACAATATCCTCTCGTTGAGTTACTTTCAGGAATTATTTTTCTCACAATAGCTGCAAAGTATGATATATCTTTTGCCTCATTTTCTATTGCTATGAGTTTTTTAATGCTTTTAGCACTTTCTATCATTGATTTAAGATTTAAAATGGTCCCTGATTCATTAAATTTATTGGCAATATTTTTTGCAATATTTGGAGCTTGGGGAATTGATGGTATACTTCATAATTTTCAAAATGCTTTACTCTTTGCAGGAGGTTTCACCTTACTTCGTTTCGCTCTCTCTTACTATTTAACTTCATCACTCTTTCGTGCAGGTAAAAAAACACAGACTTCATGGAATAAATATTATGACAGAACACCATTCATTGAAGCCATGGGAGAAGGTGATATTATGGTAGCAGCTACAATAGGAGCATTATTAGGTATACAACTTGGTCTATTTAGCATCTTTTTATCAGCTATCTTAGCACTTCCAGTGATGCTTTTACTTCTTGGACGATCAGCAGAAGAACAGCGTGTTCCCTATGTTCCTTTTTTAGCAATGGCCACATTTATTGTCGTTCTTTTTGATTCACAAATTATGGATTATATTAAGGCAACTTACTAATGAAACGTCTTAGAAAATATATACTCAGTAATTTTTCATCACTCTTTATCTCTATTTTTTTACCGCTATTTTCCATTGCATCGGTTATTTTTTTAATTAAACTTGCGGCGTATACTGCTATTATTCAACTCACTATTTGGGAAATGACAAAGCTCTATATTTTCATTCTTCCTCAAATACTTTTTTATACACTGCCTATCACTTTTTTTGTTGCAGCTACATTATCACTTTTTAAACTTTCTAATGATAATGAGATAATAGTTCTTTTTGCATTGGGTATAAAACCTTTTTTTATTGTGCGAACATTTTTTTGGCCAGCAGCTCTTTTAAGCGTTGTACTTACTTTTAATTTTCTAGTAATTGACCCACATACATCTGTATTATCACGAAACTTTATCTCTTATAAAAAAAGTGAAGCTAAATTCAATCTTTCTGCAAGTGAATTTGGAAATAGCTTTGGGGACTGGCTTTTATATCTTGGTAAAAAAAATGAAGATGGAACATTTGAAAAAGTCTTTTTATTCAATAAAAAACAAAAAGAAGAAATTCTTATTGCTGCAAAAAAAGCAGAGGTTATCAACGACGCAGGTATACTACGCCTTAAATTAACACAAGGACAGGGATATAGTTATTCAACAGAAAAATTTTCTCAAATAGACTTTAAAACTATGCTGATCAATGATACTATGAAAACAGATCTTATGCACTATAAAAAACCTTTACAATACTGGATGTCCAATGATTTTCATGAGAAAAAGAAACATCTTCTTATCCGAAATTCTCTTATGAGCCTCTTCCCAATAGTCACACTCTTTTTAGTAGTGACTTTTGGTGTTGTTCAAGTACGTCATCAAAAGTCTAAAATATACCTCTTTTTATTTTTAACAATATTATTTTACTACTCTGGACTTTTAGCTGTTGAAAAACATCTTGGATTTTATACTATTGCAGCTGTTGCGCTAGGATGGCTTATTGGTAGTTACTTATTGTACAGACGTATTATTGTAAGAAAATTTTAATGAGAGTAGCAGTTACAATGGCCTATAATGGCACACATTATCATGGTTCTCAAATTCAAAAAGATATCTCTACAACCATTTTTGGCACCTTTGAAAATGTTCTTTTACGCCTTGGAATAGATCAAAGAGTAGTTGTAAGTGGTAGAACAGATAAAGGTGTTCACGCAACTGGTCAAGTATGCCATTTTGATCTACCTCCTTACTGGAATGATATAAAAAAACTTAAACATGTTCTTAATTGTATGCTCCCCTCTTCCATTCGTATACTCAAAGTAGCAAAAGTAAATAATGATTTTCATGCACGCTATTCTACGAAAAAAAGAGTCTATCGTTATATTTTAAAAGATAGTCCTCTTAGCCCGTTTGAAGCTGATTTTGTAACTTATTCTCAAAAAAAACTTGATGTTTATAAACTTCACAAAAAAATGAAGATTTTTATTGGTGAACATGATTTTAAACATTTTAAAAAAAATGGTAGTGATGAAAATACAACAATACGTTTTATATACAAAGCATTTGCATATAAGCATAAAGGGTATATAATACTCAACTTTGAAGCAAATGGCTTTTTACGAAGCCAAATACGCATGATGGTTGGCTCACTTTTAAAACTGAGCCAACAGGAAATAGTAGAAAAATTACATGATAAAAACCATAAGATAGACTCTGCACCGCCAAACGGTCTCTATCTTGCAAAAATAAAATACTAAAAGGATAGCTATGTTTGAAGATGTAAAGATGCCAGAAGGAATGAGTGCTGAAGCCTTAGAGCACCTGATGTATCCAAAAAACTACGGAAAACTTGAAAATGCTGATGGTGTTGGCGTTGCACTTGATGAGAAAACCAAGGAGTATGTTATCTTTTATACACAACTCAATGGTGAACTCATTAAGGATGTTAAATTTGCCACAAATGGCTGTCAAGACACTGTCGTTATTGGTTCAATGTTTACAGAAATGATAAAAAACAATGATCTAGATTATGCCCAAAAAGCGGTTTCAAAAATGCATGAGAAATTAGGAAAACTGACACCACAACAACAAGTTTGTGCAGAGATAGTATTTACTGCCTTCATTGCATCATTGAAAAATCATGAGAACAAACAAAACGGAGCAGATGAAGAACTTCATGTATTAAAAATGAAAGAAAGCTGTGAAGTACCACAAGAGGAGAAAAAAAATGATGATAGATAAAACATACCAAAAGAAACATGAATTATGGCTCAATATTCTTTTTGCATCATTCAGTATTGAAGATGAAGCAATCAAATCACGTCTTTATGACTTTTCACAGATTGCTTTTAGACATATGAAATGGCTTGCAAAAGAGATTTTACAAAGAGGTGATGAGTATAATTATGATCGTAATATGCAACTTTTAAAAAGAGAATCTACTTTTGAAGTATTAAACGCACTCCATGAAGAGATCAAAAATATTCAAACTGACTATCCAGACAATGTTCTTGGACATAGAATGAAAACAGATGATAATTATCTTATCTCATATATAGAAGAACTTTTAAGTCATGAAGTAAATAATAAACAGATCACTGCATTTAATATGGAGCGAGAGTGGGAAGATCTCGATCAAGAACAGATTGATGCACTGACACTCTTTTTATTTGATGAATCTTATAAAGAATATGAACTTATTTTAATTTATTCCTATATGCAAGCACGAACAAAAGATCTTTTAGAGTTTGATATTTATCAAGACCTTATAGATGAGTCCCACTTCCATCTTAAATCTTTTGGTAATATGATGGCTCGTCTCGGTATTTTGGCACTACCACGTGAGCTACACGAGATGACATATATTATAAAAGACTTAGATCAGTTTGTAAAAGATGGTATCGATGAAGAGATCGCTGCAAAAGAGATGTGTAAAGAATTAAGTGATGCCATTAATGATGAAAAACTCTCAAAATTCTTTGACTTTATCAATTATCAAGAAAACTATCATATTGAACTTATGAAGCAACTTCTAAAGTAAGTAAGCAAAAGAGTTTGAAACTCTTATGCCTACTGGTTATATACTTGTTCAATAACCTGATCAAATGCTCTTTTATCTAATCTACATCCATGGAACACTTCACAATATAAAGTACCACCCATAAATGAAAAACTTTTTACAGGAAGTAAATCTAATAATTCATCTTTGAGATTTATATTTTCATTATCAAGATATGGATTTAAAACTCTAATTAAACTGCTAGCAGGGATAATAGTGTTACTTAAATCATATTTATAAACATACTTCGGAGCATCAACAATTGAATCATTATCGTAAAAAGTAACTTTATTATAAGTAAAAGTAGCTCTATATGTTTCATCAATTGGTGTTATATAATTTGGCCAGTTTGTATTTGGATTGTTAAATAAAAATGTTGTAGAGTAGGTATTAGTTTGACCATTTTCTTGAATCAATATTGCATTTTTCACTACTTCAAAATTTGACAATCCTACTTGATTAATAATTATCTGATAAAGATATCTATTTTGTATATCACTAAAATTCACTATTTGACTTTTATGTTGAAGTATTGCTTGTGCATTCAAATTATCTATAAAATCAGCTACTCTATTTTTTGTGACGAAATATGCATTTGGTTCTACACAATCTTCAATTCTCTGAGTTACATCCTGAGCAGCAGAATTTTTACTTATGCAAATAGATACAATATCATCACTCTTATCAAGAAATTTATAATAATCATACACAGCTTCTGAAATCAAATTTGCATCAAAATCAATCATAATCACATTGGAGTACCCATTATCATAGTGTATATATGAAACAGAATTATTCAAATCATTTTGTGAAAATTCAAAAATCCCATCTCGTTTTAATGTTGCGGCATCAAATTGTACTTCTGCACCGAATAAATGGGAATATGTTATTAATGTATATGTTTTATTGAGTAAATCTTCATAAGAAACTTCTTGAGAAATCTGATTAATATTATAATGAAGATTATTGTATGCCGTCATCCTACTTACAACAGGTAAATCTATATTAAGTGTATTATCAATCACATTTCGTGCATTTAATATGAGTCTATCTACTTCGTCATCATTATATAAATCAACATCACTTGATATAAGCTCTTTTAAAAGATCAACAGAAGGTAACTGAATCAAGTTATTGGAGGCAACTTCATCGATATCCAAATTTTGCAGTATATAAGCAATATTAGCTGACTTTATACTATCACCTAATTTTGTAGGTGTAACCACAGAAGCAGCTGCACTCCCTCCCAGCTCAAGATTTCCCAGTCTAAAAGATATACTATCTCCCACCTTATATTCATAATTTCCAACTTCTGTTGAAACAGCACTCCTCCCCGATGAAGTTGTATAACTTAAACCTGCAACCGGTGCATCTATAAACTTCCCGTTAACTCTGTTCGATCCACCTGGTGAACTATCACTGTCGCTACACCCTCCAAGACCAAAAAGAATAGCCCCACTTACCAGTAAATAATGCCATTTTTTCATCTTTACTCCTTAAGCTCATATAGTAAATGTTATCTAAATTCTATTTATAGTAACTTAAAAGTTTTTTTCTTCAATAACTTTAAATAATTTGGAGATTATAAAAAATCCTATGTACTGTTTATAATCTTTTTAATTATGCAAACACTGCTGCTATCCCATAATAACTCTTTATGGCTGAGAATATCAGACTCTTGATAATATTGTAAATTCTTTACACTTTCTTTTAATTCCCTGGCACTTTCAATGGATACTATCTCATCAACCTTACTAACAAAAAGATAAGTAGGTGCATCTATGTTCTGGACAAAATCTTTTGTATTAAATCTGTAACGTAAAAGAGATGAAAAGTTTAATTTGTACTTTATTTTTACAAGTGATGTTATAGAGCTGAAGGCTCCTAGCAAAAAAAGTGCTTTTGGTTGAACATTTGAAGCGACATATGCTGCTACACTAGAGCCAATGGAAAAACCAAGCAGATAGAAATCCCCATAATTCTTTTTAACAAGTTTTGCTATTTTTAGGCCATCAGCGAATAAATTCTTTTCACTGGCAATACCCTGACTTTTACCATAAGAACGATAATTAAAGCTAATAATCCTTGTATGAGGATAAAGTTTTACAAATCTGTTCATAAGCCCAACTGCATCATGGCTTCTCCCTACAAAAACAAGTAATGTACTTTTTGGCTCTTTTGGTTCGTAGAGGGCCCCTTCAAGTTCTATACCTTCATCAGTTTTCATACTCAATAGCGTACATTCTTGACATAAAACTTCCTCGCGATAATAAAGGGGAGAAAATATCATAAAATATTGCCATTGATAAAAGACAAACAAAAGTATTAAAAGTGTAAAAATTGTAAAAGCTATATATATCATAGAAAGAATTATAGTATAATTCGCAAAATTAAAAGGTTTTTATAATGCAAGTATTTGGAAAATTTTCTACAAATTTTGATATGGACTATTTAGTAGAACAATATATCTACATAAATGAGAATGAAGATGAAAAAATCAGTATAACAGATTTAGAAAATATGCTCAAAAAAAAGCGAAAACATGTAGCAGGCACTGTTTTTTTGTACAATCCAGAAGAGGTTCCTACCGGCTATAAAATGAGTCGTTTTCTACAAGATGATGGTTTTGACAAATACAATACATATGTAACTATTCAAGAGACTCCTCGCATGTATATACTCAACGCTGCGTTTAAAGAACACTATAAGGGTAAGCTTATTGAGATTCGATACCTTTTTAATTATAATCGTGAAAATATTGAACCAACACCAATTTTAGAAGAGTTTGATGCAGATTTAGATAAGCTCAACTCTATGCAGCTCACGCGATATGACAGAAATCTAAATTATATAGATATTCCAAATATTCGTCTTACAGGGAAGTTTGTCTTTTTCGGAATGGGTCATAAATATGACAGGCACCATAAAAATATTATCACTTATGCAAGAGCACTAAGCGAGCATGTCAATAAACTTGATAAAACAGTAGTATTTATGCACGACAATAACTATGACGAAGATGAGTGTAGAGAACTCGCTTACTATCTTTCACCATTTGCAACGGGGAAAATGCGTGAGAAGCGTGCAAATGGACTCAAAGAAATTTTTAAAACAGTACCACCAAAAGTTGTTAAGATCTCTTCTTAGCCCACCTTGCAAAAAATCGTGCAGGAGTGATCCTGTCACTTATCTCTTTTGCTTCTAAAATATGCTCTTTTAAAATGCGTGCAAGATAAGGAGCCAAAACAAAACCATAGCCACCACTTCCATTTATCATATTCAAATGAGGATAGTACAAAAACTCTTTATAATTTGGTTTCTTTACTCTAATTTTTTTCTCACAACAAGCAAGTGTTTCATGTGAGAGTACCAGTGGCCCAACAAGTGGCATATAGTCAAATGATCCTGAACGCAATCCCATATAATCTTTTACAATTTCAATATTTTCTAATTTCAGTGTACGTGCAACTTTTTCAAGCAATTCAGACCTTCCCTCTTCAATATTATAAGATTCTGATGAAGTTTCTGGATGATAATGTACATTATGTGTAGCACCTACAGCTAAAAGACCATTACTACTTGGAGAGATAGAAACAAATTGATGAATTGAATAAGGATTTTTTGTCTCTGTTTTAACATCAATCCGGTGTCCCCATACACCACGCAATTGAATATAGGGTTCATGCAAGAGTGTTTTATATGCACCTGTTGCCAAAATAAGCTCTTTTGCAGTATATGTATCATCTATAATCCAATAATCATCTTCATAGACAATATTTTCTACATGGAGTTGGACAAATTTAGCACCATCTATCATCATCCTGCATATATTTTTTGCATCAACAATACCTGCATTAAGAGAAACTGATTCTCTTTTTGCTGCCTCTGGCATAATACTTTTTTTCACCGTAGCATCAATCTCTTCAAGGTTTAGTGTCGTTCGATCTTTAAATATACGTAATATCTCATCTTCATCTGCATTCTTTGCAATATGAAGCAGTTGTGCTTTTGTAAAATATTGAGGAAAATATTTTTCATAATACTCCATTGAATATAAAAATGCCTCTTCTATAACGGCTTTTAGTTCTCCTGCTTTTGAAAACTTGGGAGAAATAAATGCTCCCGCTGCTCCACTCCCACCACTTGCAACACCTTCTTTATCAAATATAATAACATTTTTGTTCTCACGTAAAAATTCAGCAGCCATACTACAACCGTTTATACCTGCCCCAATTATTGCTATATCATACATATTTCTTATCGTTCATATAAGTTTTACCCCATTTTTTTAATAATTTTTCGATACAATAAACTTCTTAATTATAACGTATTCATGAGGTTTAATGCTTAGAAAAACAATACAACAATTACTCTATAAAGGTGGACTTAAATTAAAACTTATCAGTTTTGTATTTATATCCATCTTCTTAGCTATTTCTATACAGAATTATTTTATTATCCCATTCATTAAAAAAAGTATTGAACAAAAAGCTTTTGAGATTAGTACGGTAACAATAGAACAAATTTCAAATTTTTCATATCTAGCACTACTTGAGAGAAGTTATGAAAATAGAGTCAGTCTAAATGAAGCCATCCTAAAACTGCAACACTCTCAACTTGAAGGTCTGCTAGGTCTTGCGATCTATCAAAGGCAAAAAGAGAAAGAAAGAGAAAAATTTACCTATTTAGCAGGATTTGGCACTATAGTAACACAACTTTCTCTTGATAAAGAACTCTTAAACAAATTAAAAAACAGTACGAGAGAAAAAGTAAGTTATGATACTTATATCATCAAAGCAGGTACAAAAAAAATTGAGACATACAGATTTATTCGTCCTGTTTTCTACCATTATAAGAATAAAGATATTTTACTTGGTTTTAGTCTCCTTTACTATGATAAAAATGCTATTAACAGTGTAGTGGACAAAGTACTTAACTATATTTATAGTGTTGCATTTATTATTTTGCTTATCGCAACATTATATGCCTATTTTATAGGCTCACGTGTCACAAAACCACTTTTAAAAATAACAAAAGCATCAGAAGAGATCACAAAAGGAAACCTTGACATATCACTTCATATTCATACAAATGATGAAATTGAAAACCTTGCAAATCATTTTAATACAATGACACAATGGCTCAAAGAAAAAAATAAATTACAAAAATTTGTTTCTGATTCAACTATAGATATGATTAAAAGTTCAACACACACAAATATATCACTTGGTGGTCAATATAAAGAGATGACCTTTCTATTTTGTGATATTCGCAATTTTACAAGTTTATGTGAACAACATACCCCTCAAGAGGTTATAGAGGTTATCAATAGCTACTTTACATTACAAGCAAATATTATTAAACAGTACAATGGAGATATCGATAAATTTATAGGGGATGAAATCATGGCTTCATTCAGTGGAAAAAATGCTATACAAAATGCACTCAAATGTGCTGTTGCAATCCAAAAAGCTATAGATGATTTGAATAAGCTACGTAAAGAACAATCACTTACATTCTGCTATGTCGGTATAGGTATCTCGTCTGGTAAAGTTATTATTGGCAATGTCGGCTACAATAAACATATGGACTATACTGCAATTGGTTTGAGTGTTAATTTAACGAATAGGCTCTGTGCAATTGCAAAAGAGAAAGAAATTTTAATTGATGAAGATAGTTTTTTACAGTCAAAAACAAATTTTATATTTAATGCAACACGATCTTTAGATCTTAAAGGCATAAGTAAAAATATCGTAGCCTACTGTATTGATTATAAGAAGAATTAATATGAAATTTTATATAACTTTTACTCTCTTATCTGTTTTTCTACTAACAGGATGTCTATCAGGTAAACAACAGGCACTTACACCTAAACAACAAAACAAAGAGTTTAAATCTTTACAAGAAGAAATAAAAAATTTACCCATACAACAAAAAGCACAACTCTATCAATCTCTGCACAATGAGATAAAAGAGCTCCAAAAAGAAGCCAAAACAGCCTATAATAAAGCTTATCTCGCCGATGCAATTAAAAATTATGAACTTATCAACACCTATACTTCAAAAGAACTCATACCTCAAAAAAAGCTTTCAAACCTCCAAAAAAAAGCAGATCTTAGAGCTGCAAAACACTATAAAAATGCGAAAAAACTTCTAGCTAAAAATAAAAAGAAAGCTCTTAAAGAGCTTAACAGTGCTATGATGAATAATCCAAACTATAAGGATACAAACAAACTCTATAAAGAGCTCCACGATCAAAGGGAGATAAAGATATATCTCAACGATCTCGAAAGTTCATTAGATGAGAAACTGCTAAACTATAATCATACTTTAAAAGAATTACTCAATATAAGGAAAAATCTCCAAGAACTCAAAAAGTATGACTATAAAAATCCAAGTGTGAAAACTGCAGAACTATTTTTAGAAAAAAATGCTGCAAACTATCTACATGCAATACATACGCAAGAGATACAAAAGAATTATTTAAAGATTGCACGGAAGTGTTTTGAAGAAAAAAAATATTCAGAATCTCAAAAATATGCACAAAAGGTTTTACTTCTAGATAGAAAAAATATAAAAGCTAAAAAAATTCTAACAGAGATCAAAATAAGAAGGGAAGAAATTGTTTTAAAATATATACAAGAAGGGAAAAAGGCCTATAGCAATAAAAATCTACAAGAAGCTTTACAATACTTTCAAAAGGCCTTACAGATAGATAAGAACAATAAAGATGCACTTATCTATCATAAAAAAATCCAACAGCAACTACAAACTATTCAAAGTTTGCAATAATGTTAAATACTCACCTCTTTAATATCTGCT
>Ga0256828_1001636_pt1 | contig 13784 bp, 13 predicted proteins | sample CV88metaG_FD_185993 | JGI IMG/M metagenome (GOLD analysis project Ga0256828, IMG submission 185993) | Hydrothermal vent microbial communities from East Pacific Rise, Pacific Ocean - CV88 | ecosystem: Environmental > Aquatic > Marine > Hydrothermal vents | place: Pacific Ocean: East Pacific Rise... | reverse complement strand
TATAGTAGATGATTTCCTTTTCAGGATAAGCAGTTTTAAGCTTTTTAGCCAGTGGTAAATTAAAACCAGAAGAGTCCATAAGTAAAATTTTATCGGCATTCTCAGCTAACTTTACCATTTCATCAGCGACTTTAAAGAACCAACGTAACTTTTTTATGGCATCAACCACACCCATAATTGCCATTTCAGATACATCATAAAGAGGGTTACCTAATGATTTGTCAAAAATACCTAAAAGTTCTACATTATTGCTGTGTTTTAGAACCTCTTTCAAATGAAGGTTTGAAGAGGGTTCTAAAGCAGAAACGAGTAGTTTCATCTATTAACCGAATTTTAATCCAACAAAGAAACCAGCTACAGCACCAGCTCCACTTGTAATGGTCATGCTTGAGAGTCTCTCTTGTAGCATAGCAGTTAATCCTTTAAATGAGTCAATACCTGTAGATACACCTGCATCTAAAGCATGTTCGTCAACGGTAGATATTCCTTGAGATTCCATTACAAAAAGAATAACCAAACCAAATCCTAAAACCAGTAGTAGAAGTTTAAAAAACTTCTTCATAAAAAAACCGATAGCTAATCCAATTACAAAACTTGTACCCATTTCTAAGAATGGAAATGGAGCACCTGATGTATCAACATTTCCCCCAAGTACTTCTCGTCCTAGTCCTTCTTGTCCATAAGGATTCCCATATGCATTGTCATTCATTTTTTACCTTTGTATTTTATTTCGTATTTTAGTTTAATCTTGTGGATTAATTGTTTCCAATTAAATCTAAACATAAATCAAATCTATTGTGTGTCATTAAATGTACTTTAGGGTGAATCGTTAAAATCTCATCAAATAGGGATTTTGAGATATTAAAACCAACCTCTTGTTCTTTTTCCACACCATCCATAGCAGCCAAGTTCATTTCGTCAATAATATGTTTTGGTACAGTAATACCCGGAACTTTGTCAGAAATAAAATTAGCTGTTTTTGCACGAACAACAGGAAATTGACCTAAAATAAGCTCTGCATTTTTAGCTGTATCTCTTACACTTTCATGTTTAGCTTCTTCAAAAATCTCAATAAGTTCTTTTGCATTCTCTATGTCATAAACAGGCTGAGTAATAATACCTCTTGCACCATAATTTAGCTTTTTGAGTATTTTCTTTTTAAGACGACTCATATCTTTTGCATAAGCATTAGCCACAGCAAAAGGATAGATGGGTTTTGGTTTTGGGTTTAACTCCTTATTGGAATAGGAAAAACCATTGTTTAGTTTATAAATAATACTTAAAAGAAGTGTTGAATCTCTCTCTAAAACCCCTTTAACTTCTGGTTGATCCGAGTATTTTGCTGGGTCACCCGTTAAAGCTAAAATACAACGTAGATCAAAATCGTTCGCACCAAGTAGTGTTGATTGTAATGAAAGTTTATTTTTATCCCTCATGCTCATGGTTGCTATAACAGGTTTTCCAAAAGCTTGTTGTACTTGTATAGCAGAAAGTACACCAGACATCTTAAGTTTGGCTAGTGGGTTATCTGTTACAGAAAAACCAGTTACTTTCTCATGAAGTTTAAGCTCTTTTATCTTCTCTATGGTTGGTTTTATAGACGCACCATGTGGAGGGGTTATCTCAACGGTAATAAAAGGTTTATCACTGTGAAGTGTTTTACAAAATTGTTCAAACATATAATATTTTAATTCCTCTTATTTAAATAAGCTATAATTCTATCAAAAAATTACAAAATATAAGGATAAAAATGAAATTAGCTGTATTTGACTTTGATTCAACGCTAATGGATGGTGAAACTATTGACTTTTTTGCTGAAGAACTTGGCTTTAAAGATGAAGTAGTCGCTATTACAGAACGAGCGATGGCAGGAGAGTTAGATTTTTATGCTTCTCTAGTAGAACGAGTGGCACTACTTAAAGGATTACCAAAAGCTAAAGTAGAAGAGATTTGTGTATCATTACCCATGATGAATGGAGCAGGGGAAGTTGTTTTAGGTTTGAAAGAGAAAGGTTATAAGATAATATGTTTTTCAGGTGGCTTTAGAGATGCAACCCAACCAGCTTGTAAGAAATTAGGTATTGATGTAGATTTTTCAAACTTTTTACATAGTGAAAATGGTATTTTAACCGGTGCTGTTGGTGGTGAAATGATGTATTCAAATGCAAAAGGTGATATGATTGTACGTCTCCAAAATTTATTAGGTATAGATAGAAAAGATACTTTGGTCGTTGGTGATGGAGCAAATGATTTAAGCATGTTTGCTCATGCAGATACACGTGTAGCATTTTGTGGAAAACCAATACTTAGAGAAGCTGCAACACATTGTGTGGATGTAAAAGATTTAAGAGAAATCTTAAAAATCGTGTAGTCTCGGTAACACTGAGCAGTTTTTTACATTAAATAGTTAGAAAAATAGAATAAATTAAATTAAATTAATATAGGATAATAGAGTCATGGACATTTTACAAGCCATTATTATAGGAATAATAGAAGGATTTACAGAATTTTTGCCTATTTCGTCAACAGGTCATATGATTGTTGCGAGTAAGTTTTTAGGTATAGAGCAAAGTGCAGTGGTTAAGGCTTATGAAGTTATTATCCAGTTTGCAGCTATTTTAGCAGTGATGTTGCTCTATAGAGATAAGATTAACTTAAAAGAGATAGAACTCTGGAAAAAGATAATAGCTGCTTTCTTTCCTTTAGCAATAGTAGGGTTTTTATTAAAAGATTGGATAAAAGAGATTTTTACAGTCTCTACTGTTGCATGGATGTTTATCATTGGTGGTATTATTTTTATTATTGTAGAGCATTACCATAAAGATAAAGAAAAACCTTCTCAAGATATTGAAGAGGTAACATGGAAACAAGCTATGATAATAGGTTTTGGACAGATATTTTCACTGGTTCCTGGAACGAGTAGAGCAGGTTCAACAATTATTGCTGGTATGCTTTCAGGTGTAAGTAGAAAAGCTTCTACAGAGTTCTCCTTTTTATTGGCAATTCCTGTGATGATGGCTGTAAGTGGTTATGATTTGTTAAAGCACTATAAAGATTTTATTGGTGCTGATTTGACTGCATTTGTGGTCGGTTTTGTAGTAGCATTTGTGGTTGCATATATAACCATAAAATTGTTTATAGTTTTTTTGCAACGATTTACTTTTGTTGCATTTGGTATCTATAGAATAATCTTTGGAATTATTCTATTGATGATGATTTAGGGTTAAACTTTTAGAGTTACCCTCGTATTTTGCAAGGTAAATAAATTGACATTTAATGAATTTAATTTTCATAAAGACCTCTTGAAAGGGGTTAAAATAGCAGGTTTTAAAGAACCTAGTCCTATTCAAGAGATGGTTATACCCATTATTGAAAAAGGTGAAGATTTGGTGGGTCAAGCCCATACAGGTACAGGAAAAACAGCAGCATTTGGTCTGCCGTTAATGGATAAGATTGCTAAAAAAGAGATAGAACGAGCATTGGTTATTACCCCTACACGTGAGTTAGCAACCCAAGTAAGTGATGAGCTTTATCACCTAGGACGATTTTGTGGTATTCGTACCATTACTGTTTACGGTGGAGTAGGGTATGGACGACAGATAGCACTTATTAATAAAGGTGTTCAAGTTGTTGTAGCAACTCCAGGAAGACTTAAAGACCTTTATAAAAAAGGTAAAATAGATTCTTTTAATCCAGAAGTAGTTGTTCTTGATGAAGCAGATGAGATGCTGGACATGGGTTTCTTAGAAGAGATAAAAGAAATATTTGAATATATACCTCAGAACAGACAAACACTACTTTTTTCTGCAACCATGCCAGAACCTATTAAAGAGTTGGCAAATGAAATTTTAACAAACCCTCAATTTGTTTCTGTCGTTGGTGAAAATGAAAGTACTACAAATAATGTTATTGAACAGTCTTATTATGTTATTGAAGAAGTACAACGTGACCAAGCTATAGTAAAATTACTTGAAACAGAAAATACCAATAAATGTATAATTTTCTGTAGAATGAAACGAGAAGTAGATAGGCTAACAGAACATCTTAAAGCTATGGGCTTTAATGCAGAGGGTCTACACGGTGATTTGGAACAGATGGACAGAGAACGAATTGTTAAAGCTTATCGTCGTGGGGAAACAAAAATCATGGTTGCCACAGATGTTGCTTCAAGAGGATTAGATGTTAAAAATGTTTCACATGTTTTTAATTTTCATATTCCTTTTGACCCACAATCGTATGTGCATAGAATTGGACGAACAGGTCGTGCTGGTAAATCTGGAAAAGCCATTACTTTGGTTTCTACAACAGAGTTTAAAGAGTTGCAACGCATTCAAAAAGAGGTTGGAGCTGATATGAAGCTAGAAACCATCAATCTTGATGGAAGTAGTGAAGATGTTATGGACTTTTCTTCTTTAGAGTCTCAAGTTAGAGATATCACTATTGATAATAATGCTGCAGAATTTATTGACAGTATGGAAGATATGGATTATCATGAATTTGTAGAACGTGTAGTCTCTATTTTACTCCAAGAAAAAAAATCTAATTCAAATCAACTGGGTTTTGACCAAAACACTGTAAATACGATGATGAATGAGTATGAAAATGAACAAAAAGTAGCACGGCAAAATAATCGTAAAAAAAAGAGACGCTAAATTAAGTTTATTCAAGTAAAAATAGCTAGAATATTGCATAAATTTAGTACAGAAGGTTTTTTATGACTGAAGTGAATTATGTAGTAGAAGCATTGAAGTTTATGGTACTTGGAATGGGAGTTGTATTTTTATTTCTCTTTATTCTAGTTAAAGTAGTTGAGCTTCAAGCTAAGCTTATCGCAAAGTATTTTCCCGAAAATACTCCTAAGACACCTGCTGCTCCAGTAGGTAACGTAACAGAAGATGAAAATCGTAGAGTAGCTGCGATTATTGCTGCTGTAACAGAATTTCGTAACAAAAAATCATAACATGAAGGTATAAGATGGCAAAAAAATATATTGATGTGATGGATACAACTTTTAGAGACGGATTTCAATCTGTCTTTGGTGGTCGTGTTCTCATGGATGACTTCTTCCCAGCTGTTGAAGCTGCTAAGAATGCAGGAATAAATCACTTTGAATTTGGTGGAGGAGCTAGATTTCAAAGTCTTTTCTTCTATCTGCAAGAGAATGCTTTTGATATGATGGATAAGTTCAGAGAGATAGTAGGACCAGAGGCAAACTTACAAACTCTTTCTCGTGGTATTAATACGGTAATGCTTGATACAGGTAGTAGAGAATTAATTGATTTACATGCTAAGCTTTTTAAGAAGCATGGAACAACTACTATTAGAAACTTCGATGCATTAAATGATGTAGATAACTTGGCATACTCTGCTGAGTGTATTAAGCGTCATGGTCTTAACCATGAAGCTGTAATTACAATGATGGATTTACCACCAGGATGTAAAGGTGCTCATGATGTAACATTTTATGAAAAAACTTTAAGAAATATGTTGGATGCAGGAATTACATTTGATTCTTTATGTTTCAAAGATGCATCAGGTACAGCAAATCCAAATAAAGTTTATGAAACCATTTCAATGGCTAGAAAACTTTTAGGTGAAGAGGTTCATTTAAGACTTCATACACATGAAACAGCAGGTGTTTCAGTTGCTTCTTATTTGGCAGCTCTTGAAGCAGGTGCAAATGGTATTGATATGGCAGCATCACCAGTTTCAGGTGGTACATCACAACCAGATATTTTAACCATGTTACATGCAGTTAAGGGAACAAACTATAATCTTGGTGATTTAGAGCTTGTTAAAATATTAAAATATGAAGAGCGTCTACAAGAGTGTTTGGCAGAATATATGATTCCACCAGAAGCAACTCAAGTATCTCCACTTATTCCTTTCTCTCCAATGCCAGGTGGTGCATTGACAGCAAATACTCAAATGATGAGAGATGCTGATACTTTAGATAAGTTTGATGAAGTTATTTTAGCAATGAAAGAGGTTGTTGAGCGTGGTGGTTATGGTACATCTGTAACTCCTGTTTCTCAGTTCTACTGGCAACAAGCTTATGCAAACGTTATGTTTGGTGATTGGAAGCAGATTGCTCCTGGTTATGGACGTATGGTACTTGGTTACTTTGGTAAGACACCAGTTGAGCCAGATCCAGAAATTGTTAAATTGGCATCTGAGAAATTAAAACTTGAGCCTACTACAGAAAATCCATTGGATTTTGCAGATAGAGAAGTTACTAAGTCAATTGCTTATTGGACAAAAGTTCTTGAAGATGAAGAGTTAGAGACAAGTGAAGAAAATATCTTTATTGCAGCATCATGTGACCAAAAAGGTATAGCGTTTTTAAAGGGTGAAGGTCCTTTAATGATAAGAAAAGGTAAAAATAATCAAAATTGTGGAGAAGAAGAGATGAGTGGAAATTATACAGTAGTAGTAGATGGTAAGAGTTATAGTGTTCAAGTTGCAGAAGGTGACGCAGAGATTTCAGTAGCACCTGTTGCAGCAGCAACTACTACAGCTGCTGCTCCAGTGGTAGCTGCTACTGGTGGAAAAGGTTCTATTGAAATTAACTCTCAAACTCCAGGTAATGTTTGGAAAATTTTAAAAGCAGCAGGAGATTCTGTCAACGAAGGTGAACAAATCATGATTCTTGAAGCGATGAAAATGGAAATTGATATTGTAGCTGAAAAGACTGGTGTGATTAAATCTATTGAAGTTAACACAAATGATGCTGTAGTCGATGGACAGCTTCTTGCAACAATGGAGTAATCCATGAAATTGAAACATATTTTAATTTCACTGTTTTTTGCTCTATTTGCTTTGACAAATGTAGTACAAGCAAGTGAACATGAAAGTGCACCTACAGCTCAATCAGAAGAGAAGAAGGCATATGAGCCAAAATCTCTATCTGAATTAGCAGGTAGCTTTTGGGAAACAACAGGTATTAATGCAATTATTGATACCAATGATGGTGAGATGTCAGCAGATCCAGCAGGAGAGTCTAAAGAACATGTTATGAGTGCATTTGAATCTTCTTTTGGACGTATTATTATGATTTTAATAGTATTCGTACTTTTCTACTTGGCAATAGCTAAGGGATTTGAGCCTCTTTTATTAATTCCCATTGCATTTGGTGGATTACTTGCCAATATTCCATTGGCACATATGGCTGGACCACATGGAATGTTGGGGGTTATCTATAATATGGGGATTGCAAATGAGTTCTTCCCACTGTTGATTTTTATGGGTGTTGGTGCCATGACTGATTTTGGTCCTCTTTTAGCTAACCCTAAAACAGCACTTCTTGGTGGGGCTGCTCAGTTTGGTATCTTTGGTTCATTGGTTGGTGCTGTTGCTCTTGGATTTGACATTCAAGATGCTTCTGCTATTAGTATTATTGGTGGGGCAGATGGTCCAACATCAATCTTTATTGCAAATAGATTGGCTCCTGATATGTTGGGTGCAATTGCTGTTGCTGCTTACTCTTATATGGCATTGGTTCCAGTAATTCAACCACCAATAATGAGAGCATTAACAACAAAAGAAGAACGACAAATTAAAATGGGTGTACAGAGAAAAGTACATAGATTAGAAAAGTTAATTTTCCCTATTATTGTTTTAATGTTGTCTATTATGGTACTACCTGAATCTACTCCTTTGATTGGTGCTTTTGCTTTTGGTAACTTTGCAAAAGAGTCTGGTGTGGTTGATAGACTAAGTGATACCATGCAGAATTCATTGATTAATGTAGTTACTATTTTCCTTGGATTGGGAGTTGGTTCTAAATTGGCAGCTGATAAGTTCTTAGTTTTAGAGAGTCTTGGAATTATGGTTATTGGTCTTTTAGCATTCTCTGCTGGTACAGCAATGGGTGTTCTTATGGCAAAACTTATGAATAAGTTCTCTAAAGAGCCTATTAACCCACTGATTGGAGCAGCAGGTGTATCTGCTGTACCAATGTCTGCTAGAGTTGTTTCTAAAGTTGGTTCTGAAGAGAAACCAGGAAATATTCTTTTAATGCATGCAATGGGTCCAAATGTTGCTGGTGTTATTGGTTCAGCAGTTGCAGCTGGTGTGTTACTCTCTATTTTTAAATAGATAAACACAAAATTTAATAAAATATTAGCTTTAAGTAAGTTAATTAATATATATTCAATAGTATAATTTTATACTATTGAATTTATGGTAAATCAAATGAGACATATTGGTCTTATTTTATTTGCTATAGTTGATGATAGTATTAATTTTTAAAAATAGCAAAATAAAATATATTTACACTAAAAGGCACATACAATGAGCACCCGTACACCAAATGGTCTTGATAAACTGGGACTAGAAAATATTGGGAAACTTTACTACAATCTTAGCTATGATGAACTTCAAGCACATGAAGTTAATAAAGGTGAGTGTAAAATCTCATCTACTGGCGCAGCAATGTGTGATACAGGTATTTTCACAGGTAGAAGTCCTAAAGATAAATATTTTGTAGATCAAGCACCATCTAATGAACATATTTCATGGGGAAAAATTAACAAAAAAATTGATAAAGATAAATTTGAAACTCTTTATGATTTAACTAAAAAACAGTTGTCTGGTTCTGATATATATATTATGGATGTGTATGCTGGTTCAAGTGCCGAAAGTAAGAGATCAATTAGATTTATTTCTCAGGTTGCATGGCAAGCTCACTTTGTTAAAAATATGTTTATTCGTCCAACTGAAGAAGAGTTAGAAACATTCGAGCCTGATTTTGTAGTATATAATGCTTGTAAAACTGTAAACGAAGATTATAAGGCTATGGACTTAAACTCTGATGTTTATGTTTGTTTTAATATTGAAGAGAATATTTCAATTATTGGTGGTACATGGTATGGTGGAGAGATGAAAAAAGGTATCTTCTCTATGATGAACTACTGGTTGCCACTTGAAGGTAAACTCTCAATGCACTGTTCAGCAAATGTTGGTGACAAAGATGATGTAGCTCTTTTCTTTGGTCTTTCAGGAACAGGTAAAACAACACTTTCAACGGATCCAAAAAGAGCTTTAATTGGTGATGATGAGCATGGTTGGGATGATCATGGTGTCTTTAACTTTGAGGGTGGATGTTATGCAAAAGTAATTAACCTTGACCCAAAATCAGAGCCTGAAATTTTTGCTGCTATTCAGAAAGATGCACTTTTAGAAAATGTTGTTGCAGAAGATGATGGTCATGTAAATTATGAAGATGTATCTAAAACGGAAAATACAAGAGTATCTTATCCTATAGAGCATATTGAAAATCATAAAGAAGATTTACAAGCTGGTCATCCAAGCAACATTATTTTCTTATCTTATGATGCTTTTGGTATTTTACCTCCAGTATCTAAGCTAAGTAAAGAACAAGCAATGTATTATTTCCTAAGTGGATATACTGCTAAAGTTGCTGGAACAGAGCGTGGTATTACTGAGCCAGTTACAACTTTTTCAGCATGTTTTGGTGAAGCATTTTTACCTCTACACCCAACTGCTTATGCAAAGTTACTTGGAAAGAAAATAGATGAACATGATGTAAATGTTTATTTGGTAAACACTGGTCTTAATGGTGCTGGAAAAAGAATGAGTATTAAAGATACAAGAGCTTGTATTAACGGTATTCTTAATGGTTCTATTAATGATGCAGAGTTTGATACTTTAGAAGTATTTAATTTAGAGTTTCCTAAATCACTTGATGGAATTACAGATAAGACAATACTAAACCCTAAAAGTACATGGGAAAGTGAAGATGAATTTATAGAAACTATTGAAAATCTTGCAGGAGAGTTTATTAAAAACTTTGACCGATACAATGATAATGGTTCAGAGTTTGACTACTCTAAAGCTGGTCCATCTCTATAACTAGTATAATATTCTAGCTAAATAAAGCCCCTCTGGAGGGGCTAATTTAGTGATATATCTTTTCTTCAATTCCAGTTGTTCTTCTATCTCTTTTAAGTTCAACTCTTTTAACGAAACTTGCATGACTGCTTCTACCATCATACGTACTTGAGAACGTAAAAATCCATTGGCTTCAAAATATAGTATGTGATAGTTATTATAGGGTCGATAATAGGCTTTATATATATGTCGTATATTGGTATGTGTGATAGAACCTGTTTTTATAAAATTAGAAAAGTCATGCTCTCCTTGAAATATATGCAGTGCAGTTTCTAATAACTCTTTATTAAAATCTGGATAATAGGAAACATGATTTTGTTCAAATATAGAGGGTCTACTTGTTTTAAAAATATAACGATAAACTCTTTTTTTTGCAGAAAACCTTGAATGAAAATCATCAGATACAAAAGAGATATGTTTAAAAGATATATATTTGAGTTTTCTATTGAGCTCAAATTTGAGCTTATCTAAATTGTTCCAAAAGTCTGGCAGTAAAAAGTCTATTACCTGTCCTGTTGCATGAACACCTGCATCCGTTCTTCCACTACCTCTAATACTATCGTGAATACCCAGTGAACATAGGGCTATCTCTATTTGCGTGGTAATGGTATTTTTTGTACTTGTTTGTTTTTGAAAGCCTTTGAAGTATCCTCCGTCATAGACGATGACAGCCTTAACTCTTTGCATCTAAAAATACCTTTGAACATTACGTTTAAAGAGAAATTTACCAAGAAGAAAAGTAAGGACCATGATCAAAATTAATGCCAGATAGTTACCTTGATTTTCTAAAAAAGTTGCTATGGAATAGACCCCAACAGTTGTAGCACCTAAGACCTGATAAGCATAGTTATTTTGATAACGTGGGTTAATTATTGAAAATGCTGAAATAATAAAAAGTGTCATCAATGGAATAAAACTTATATAGATAAAAAATAGAATTCTACCTTTACCTTCTGAACTTAATGAAAGCTTTTTCCAATAGTTAAAAATATTTTGATAAGTAAAGTCTTCACTGTTTAAATTTTGAAAAACTTGCATTTTTTCATAATGAATCTCTTTTAATGATTCCTTTGAAAATGTATATCCTGAACCATTTTTTAATGTTAAAGTAATAACTGCATTTTTATTTTCAATGGTTGCACTCTTTGCCATAAACAGTTGATCGCTGTGTGTTTTGTCTTTATTATATATGACAACATCATGAAGAGAATTTTCATCTTTATCTTTTACATAAATAAAAAGATTTCCAAATTTCTGACCCAATTTAGAGGGGTTAATATTTACTTGTGCTTCTGAAGCTTTTAACTGTTTAAATGCTTTAAACTGTTGTTTTGTTTTTGGCATAAGCCCCAAAGACAAAATAAGTAAAACAATAGTAAAAAGTAAGGCTATAAAGGTAAAACTTCTCATAATAGACTTCGAATCTTTACCGAGTGCAAAAAGTGCCATAAGCTCATTATCATTCGATAGACGAAGTAGGGTAGTGATAATAGCTACTAAAAATGAGATGGGTATGGTATAAAATAAAATAGCAGGTAAGTTGTAGCTAAACAACTGTATCATCTCTATAAATGAGATTTGTATAGAAGCTGTTAATGCAGATATTTTAATAATAAAAACCAATGCTCCAATAAAAAATAGAGGTAAAAATATGGTCAGAAATGAGGAGGTGAAATTATAAGACAAGTATTTTGATATACTCATCTTTGATTTTTTAGCCATAAATAATTTTTTCTACTAAAGCGTGAACTTGAGTGTCAAATATATAGACAATAAATGTTCCCATAGCCAAGAATGGAACAAATGGTACAGCTTTATCTTTTGCCATAAGAGATGGAACTATGGCTAAAATAGCTGATATAAAAAGAGCATAGAAAAAAAGTGGAAACCCAAGTAAGGCTCCCATGGTTCCTGCAACAATGATGTCACCTTCACCCATGGCTTCTTTGTTTAAAAAGAAGCTTAGGTAGTAACGAAGCAGTGCCAAACCACCAGCTGCCATAAGTGCATTTTGAATAGAATCTATAGCCCAAGGATTTATAATAGCCAGTGCTAAAGCCAAAAGGTTAATGCTGTCAGGTATTGCCATGTACTTAAAATCTATCATGACCAAAGCCAAAAGTAGGGCAAATACAATGAAAACTATAGGCATGTACCATACAAGCCCAATTTTATAGAAAAGTGAAACAGCAATAAGCCCAGTAGTTAACTCTATAAGTGGATATTGAGCAGATATTTTTTCTGAACAAAATCCACATTTACCTCGTAAAAATAACCATGAAAATATAGGAATATTATGATACCACTTGAGTGGTGTTTGACATGATTGACATTTTGACGCTGGAAAGACAATGCTTTCACCTTTTGGTATACGGTATATAACCACGTTTAAAAAAGAACCTATAAGGATTCCAAAAATAAATATAAAAATTGCAATGGTTAATTCAGCCATTAAACCCCTCCAAATCGACGGTTTCTGTTAATATACTGGTCGATAATATCTTCCAGTTCTCTTGGTGTAAAGTCTGGCCATAGTGTCTCTGTAAAGAAAAACTCAGAGTAACTAAGTTGCCATAATAAAAAGTTTGAAAGTCTTACTTCGCCACTGGTACGTACCATAAGGTCTACATCGGTATAAGGGGTATTGAGTTCATTTCCTAAACTCTCTTCTGTTATAGCCTCTTTTCTCTCTGCTAGTCTTGTTGCAGCCTTGGCTATCTCTTCTCGTGAACCATAGTTAAGGGCAAGTATTTGTGTAACGTTGGTATGATGAGCTGTTTGCTCTTTAATAGAAGCAATAGTCTTTTGAAGTTTAGGAGAAAAACCTTCTATGTTTCCTACGGTTTCAAATCTTGCACCAAATTTATGATAGGTTTCTAACTCATTTTTCAGCCATCTATCAAGAAGTTTCATAAGAAAGTCTACTTCATATTTAGGACGTTTCCAGTTTTCTGTACTAAAGGCATAGAGGGTTACAGTCTCTATGGTTTCATGTTCTGCACAGTATTGGGTAATATCACGAATGACATCAGCACCTTTTTCATGACCTTTTGTTCTAATGTACCCACGCTCTTTTGCCCAACGTCCGTTACCATCCATAATGATGGCTAAATGTTTTAAATAATTTTTATTTTTGCTCATTTTCTAATTTTTGACTTTCATCTAATATTTTAAATGATAGTTCAAGTTTTGAGGCTTTACCCAAATCGACAGCGTTCTCTGCTGTTATAAATTTTATACTATTTTCATCGGTTCCAAAACTTTGACTATCTTGCAACAGATTATAGCATACTCCATCTATATTTTTATTTTCTATTAAGCTTTTAGCATTAGAAAAGCCCTTTTCTTTGTCCATTTCAGCCTTAAAACCAACAGTAACAAGTCCTAGTTTGTTTACCTCTGTTAATATGTCTGCTGTCTGTTTCATTTCGATGTTCCATTCATTACCTATATCAACTTTTTTCATTTTACCAACTTGTGGATACTTGGGTGTAAAGTCAGCCACAGCAGCAGCCATAAATAAGTAAGGTTTTTTCTGAATAAGATGAATAGGGTCAGAAGAGTTCATGGTGGCTTTGCTCATTTTTCCTTTTTTAGAGACACGAACAGCATCGACTGTGTACTCCAACATCTCTTGTGCTGACTCAACATCTATGGTATAGACTTCACTTGGTATCTCACTGTGAGGCATGGTACTAATAAGACAAACATCGGCACCTTTTAAGTAGAGTGCTGTCGCTAAAGAGTTTGCCATTTTTCCTGAAGAGAAGTTTGAAATGTAACGTACTTCATCTATCTTCTCACGTGTTCCACCACCAGTTACAACTATTTTTCTGTCTGTCCAGAACTCTTCTTCGAGTAGGGCTTTAGAG
>Ga0256828_1001635_pt1 | contig 13791 bp, 14 predicted proteins | sample CV88metaG_FD_185993 | JGI IMG/M metagenome (GOLD analysis project Ga0256828, IMG submission 185993) | Hydrothermal vent microbial communities from East Pacific Rise, Pacific Ocean - CV88 | ecosystem: Environmental > Aquatic > Marine > Hydrothermal vents | place: Pacific Ocean: East Pacific Rise... | reverse complement strand
CCAAATGTAAGCTTCTCCTACAATGGAGTAACTCTGGTTTTGTGAACCCAAAAAGAGTCCCTCTTCATCTTGGTTACCTAGTGCGTTTGTGGTGAAAAAGGTAATGGTTGAACCAAAGTTTTCACGCCACGTTTTATCTAGGCTGAGTTTTCCTCCCAACGCAAGGGTCGTTTGTGCTTTTGTTGTCTCTGTATCGGTCTGTACAGCACCAAAGCGTAGCTCTCCTTCAAGTTTGAGGCTATCGTCTGCAAAAAGTGGTGCACTTACTAAAGTAGCCACCACTAAAGATAGGGTTGTTTTTTTCATTAGCGTATTCCTAATATGTTTTATAGTTGTGTAGGTTCAATAAAATCGAACAAGAAAGCATCTTAAATCTATTGTTAGAGTGGCTATGCAGGAGGTGCTGTTTTCCACGGCAGGGGTGAGTAGGCGAGTTTATGGTACTGATAGTTACTGTCAAGACGTGTCAACTTGTGTAGGGTTGAGTACATCGCAATGACGGCTAGTTTAAAATAGACTCTATTTTGCCCACGTAGATATTTTTTCATACGCAATTGTAGCTTCTCTATCTTACTATTAAATTAAAAAAAGTATAATATCTACAATTATTTTTAGGAGATTTTTATGGCAATAGAAACCGTAGCATCAACAGACGCATTTAAAGCATTGGTTACAGAGGTAACTTCACAAGCAGACTACAAAGAGCCTATGGCATTTGGTATCGCAAGGGTTGACCGTGGTCAGAAAAATGCAGAAAAAGTACTTCAAGCAAACTTTGGACTCATCAACTGGAAAGAGAACTTTGGTTCAGCGGCTGTTTTCATTAAGGCACTTCAAGAAGCAAAATGTAAAGTTGACTTCTCAGGAAGCGAATTTGTAGCAACCATTAACGACAACTTTGTAGAGAATGCTATGGCAGCATTTGCACCATACCTCGCAGAAGCAACAGGGGAAGCACACAAAAATGTACAAGTGATTAAAGCACTTGCCAATATGGAAGATATTGGTAAAAACTTTAGAATTGTCTTTTTGTTTGAAGATGCCAACCCAGCGTCAGTAGAGGCTGTTTACCTTAAACTCTATGCGCTCTCTCAAAGCAAAGCAGCACTTAGAAAAGTAAACCTCAATGGTGCCTTTGGTATCTTAAGTAACGTAGCGTGGGTAGGCAATACACCATACGAGCTTGACTACCTAAGAGAGAACGAGATAGAGATGAAACTCAACGGTACCTACCCAACAATTGACTCAGTAGATAAATTCCCAAGATACCTCCAACACGTCATCCCAGCAGACAATACACGTATCTTAGAGGCATCAAAAGTAAGAATGGGTGCGCAACTCGCAGCAGGAACAACAGTTATGCCAGGAGCTTCATACATCAACTTCAATGCTGGAACACTTGGACCAGTGATGGTAGAAGGGCGTATCTCATCTTCAGCAATCGTTGGTGCTGGTTCAGATGTGGGTGGAGGAGCCTCTATCTTGGGTGTACTCTCTGGAACAGATGGTAACCCAATTAGCATTGGGGAGAACACACTTCTTGGAGCAAACTCTGTCACTGGACTTCCTCTTGGAGATGCGTGTATCGTAGATGCTGGTGTCACTGTACTTGCTGGAACGAAGATTAAAATCGCACCAGAAGAGCTAGAGAAGATCAAAGCTGCCAACCCTGAAGCAACCCTTGAAGGTAAAACAACCTTTAAAGGCGATGAGCTTCAAGGACTCAACGGTATCCACTACAGACAAAACTCAACTACTGGTGAGATTATTGCTCGTAGAAGTACACGTGAAGTGGTACTTAACGCAGATTTACACTAAGAAAATGTAAAATGGACAAAGTCCATCTTTGCTAGATTGCCATTTGGCAATTTTAGCAGTGAACTCACGTGATTAGTCGCTTTAGAGGATATAGATATGAATGAAGAAAATGTAGTAGAACGTGTTTGTCTTTTGGCACTTATGAAAAAAGAGCCAGAGGAGACACTTAAAGATGTCCAAAAAATGTTGGTAGATACAGGAATGTTCGAGATGAAAGAGTGCAAAGCAGTCTTTAAAATGCTTAAAGCAGAGGCGTACATCTCTCAAGAGGGTGGGCTTACTATGAAGGGCATTATGGAAGCAAAATTAGCCGAAGAGATGTTTAAGCAATGAGAGTAGATAAGTGGCTCAGTGCTGTTAATGTCGTCAAGCGTCGTACCATTGCGACCGATATGCTTAAGTCTGGTGTAGTCAACATCAACGACCTCAAAGCCAAAGCCTCTAAAGATGTTAAAATTGGTGATAAGATTACCATTGAGTACCTCAAAGGGGCAAAGCACTATGAGGTACTACAAATTCCTACGACCAAAACCATTCCAAAGAGTCAAAAAGAACTCTATGTCAAGGAGCTTTAAGTGTCTATAGAAGTACAATTTGAAAAACTGTTTAACAATGAACTCTCTTTTGATGAAGCGCGTCAGTTTCTTGTAGAACTCTATGAAAAAGGCGAGAGTGGAGCAGAGATTGCTACGGCTGCTTGTGTGATGCGTAAGCATTCACTTCGTCTTAACCTCTCCGATGCTTTGTTGGAAAATGCCATTGACATTGTAGGTACAGGTGGAGACAAGAGTGGCAGTTTTAATATCTCTACGACGGTTTCACTACTCTTAGCTTCTATGGGACGCGTGGTAGCCAAACATGGAAACCGTAGCATCACCTCTAACTCTGGCTCAACCGATGTACTTGAAGCCTTGGGCATTAACCTTGACTTGAGCATGGAGAACAAAGTAAAAATGCTTGAAGAGGTGGGCTTTTGTTTCTTCCCAGCAACCGACCACCACCCAGCTATGAAACACATTATGCCTGTACGAAAAAGCATAGAGCACCGTACCATTTTTAACCTGCTTGGACCTCTTACCAACCCAGCAGGAGCGCAAAAGTACCTTTTGGGTGTTTTTGATGCCTCTTATGTAAAGGTAATGGCGCAAGCACTCTTAGACTTAGGCGTTACCCGTGCTTTTGTGGTAAGCTCAAAAGATGGCATGGATGAGATAGGCATCTCAACTTCAACGGTGTTTGCCTATGTCAATGAAGGGCGTATTTTAGAGGGCGAAATCAACCCAGAGCAGTATGGTTTAGCCCTAGCTTCTAAAGAGGAGATTTTAGGGGGTGATGCTACCTTTAATGCGCAAATTACCAAAGATATTTTTGCTGGTAAAATAGTAGGAGCCAAAAGAGACATTGTGCTACTTAATGCTGCCTTTGCTCTGTTTGTAGATGGCTCGGTTACCGATATTCCTGAAGCTATTTTACTTTTAAAAGAGCATATTGCCAGTGGAAAAGCCTTAGCCCATCTACAAAAAATAGCAGACCTCTCGCAGAAGTTAGCGTAGGGGTTGGTATGGAAATTATCGCTTCACTCAGCCAGCTAGATAATGTAGTAGCGTATCTACAAAAAACACTACCCAGCGATGCCATTGTCTTTTTACGAGGCGACTTGGCAGCAGGAAAAACCACACTCACACAAGCCATAGCAAAAGCCAAAGGCATTGAGGGTGAGGTCACCTCTCCTACCTTCTCTTTACAACAGTGCTATGTGGGTAACAATGGTGAAGCCCTCTACCACTACGATCTCTATCGTTTAGAGCATGAGGCATTCATGGAAATGGGGCTGTTTGAGGAGTTTGAAAAGTCTGGTTGGCACCTCATAGAGTGGGGTTCAGATGAACTAAAAGCATTTTTAGAAGCTGTGGGTTACCGTGTCGTAGTTGTAGAGATTACTCCTTATGATGAAACCTCAAGAGTCTATACTATAAAGGCAATATCATGATACATACCCTTGAAGCAAAACACCTCTTAAAAACCATTAAAAAAACACAAATAGTCCATGATGTCTCTTTGATGGTAAAAAGCAGAGAGATTGTAGGACTTCTTGGACCCAATGGTGCTGGAAAAACCACCTCTTTCTATATGGTTTGTGGGCTTACCCATGCCACCTCTGGAGAGGTCTTTTTAGATGGAGAAAATATTACCAAACTCCCTCTTAGTAAACGGGCTCAAATGGGCATAGGGTATCTCCCACAAGAGTCTAGTATCTTTAAAGATTTAACAGTAGAAGAGAATCTACTCATTGCCGCAGAGGCACTTCATCTTTCTAAAGAGGTCATTCAGCCACGTATTGAGAAACTCTTAGAGATTTTCAATATTGAACCCATCCGTTCTCGCTTGGGGATTCGTCTTAGTGGAGGAGAGCGAAGAAGGGTTGAAATTGCCCGTGCTTTAGTAGGTGAACCAAAGTTTCTACTTCTTGATGAACCCTTTGCTGGAGTAGATCCTATTGCTGTGATTGATATTCAAAATATTATTAAACAGTTGGTTGAACTCAATATGGGCATACTCATTACAGATCATAATGTAAGAGAGACACTAGGCATTTGTGATAGAGCCTATGTTATGCGAAGTGGAGAGATGCTCGCAAGTGGTAGCAGCGATGAGATTACCAACGATGAAAATGTACGTAAATACTATCTTGGGGAGAATTTTACATTCTAAAATGTACAAATTGTAACAGTAGAGCCTTTTTTCTCCCAAAAAATCCCCCAAGAGCCTCTTTTCTTAACCCATATCTTAGTAGTTTTTGAGTAAAATACAAGCAAATTATTAACAAGAGGATGTTTTATGGAAGGTGTATTTACTTACCTAGGTGCGATTTTTGGACACGGACAGTTGATGTTCGTAGCACACTTATTATTGGTTGCTGGATTGGTATTGTTTATGGCAAAATCAGCGACAAAAAGTCTTAGAGCTGTACCAAATGGTGCGCAAAATGTGATGGAGGCATACCTTGGTGGTGTGATTTCTATGGGTAAAGATGTAATTGGTGAGGAGCTTGCAAGAAAGTACTTACCATTGGTAGCAGCAGTAGGAATGTTTATTTTTGCATCAAACGTTATTGGTATTATTCCAGGGTTTGAGTCACCAACTTCAAATATTAACGTTACTTTACCATTGGCACTTTTAGTATTCTTCTACTACAACTACGAAGGTATTAAAGAGAACGGTGTTGTAAAATACTTTGCTCACTTTGCTGGTCCTGTAAAAGTACTCGCACCATTGATGTTCCCAATTGAGATTGTTTCTCATATCTCAAGAATTATCTCACTTAGTTTCCGTTTGTTTGGTAACATTAAAGGGGATGACTTGTTCTTATGGGTACTTCTTATGCTAGTACCATTTATTGCGCCACTTCCAGCATACCTTTTACTTTCGTTCTCAGCACTGCTTCAAACGTTTGTATTTATGATTCTTATCTATGTGTACCTTGCTGGTGCCGTAGCTATGGATGACGATCACTAAGCCTTAGGGCATATAGCACTTTAGAAGATTATGAGATTAACCAATAACGCTTTAGGTTTTGTGATTAACTTTCTTCTAGGGATTGCGTGGGCATCAATGTTTATTGGTGCTCTCTCTACATTTCTCTCTTTCTATCAAGAACACTTTTTCTTTGCTATTGTCTCTGGAGCTATTGCGATGTTACCTGGCTTGATTGGTGTGTTATTGCTTGAGCATATGATTACTTCTAAAGAGAAATACTTAGAGTTAAAAAAGCAGACAAAACTACTTAAACTTCTTTTAGAAACCACACAAGAGAAATAGACCTAAACTTCTTTATAGTACCAAAACGCTATAATATCTTCAATTATCTAACAAGGAAATACCTATGTTTGAAACCGTTATCGGTCTTGAAGTTCACGTACAGCTTAACACAAAAACAAAACTTTTTTGTGCTTGTCCTACCTCTTTTGCAGCACATCAAAACACCAATACATGTCCAACGTGTCTTGCTCTCCCTGGAGCATTGCCAGTGGTTAACAAAGAAGCAGCCATTAAAGCTATGCGTTTAGGGTATGCGATTAATGCCAATGTAAACCATACCTCACACTTTGATAGAAAGTCATACTTCTACCCAGATAGCCCATCGGCTTATCAGATTACACAGCTTACTAAAGCGATTGTTCAAAAAGGGGAGCTCTTTATAGACTTGGAAGATGGTACGCAAAAGCGTATAGGGATGACACAAGCACACCTTGAAGCTGATGCTGGAAAAAATATGCATGAGGGGAGTCTCTCTAAAGTAGATTTAAACCGTGCTGGCACACCTCTTTTGGAGATTGTCTCTGAACCAGATATGAGAAGTGCTGAAGAGGCTGTGGCTTATTTGAAAAAACTTCATGCTACGGTACGCTATTTGGGTATCTCTGATGCCAATATGCAAGAGGGGTCATTTCGTTGTGATGTCAATGTCTCTATTCGTCCAAAAGGGCAAGAGGCATTTGGAACCAGAGTAGAGATTAAGAACATCAACTCATTTAAGTTTGTCTCAGCAGCTATTGCGTACGAGGTACAGCGTCAGACAGAAGCCTATGAAGATGGTGTCTATGAGGAAGAGGTCTATCAAGAGACACGCCTTTGGGACGTTGAAGCAGGTGAGACACGCTCTATGAGAGGTAAAGAGGAGGCAGCAGACTACCGTTACTTCCCAGACCCAGATTTACGTCCATTGGTTGTAACACAAGAGATGATAGATGAAGCAAAACAGATGCCAGAACTTCCAGATGCTAAAGTAAAACGTTATGTTGATGCGCTTGGGTTAAAGAAGTATGATGCCTTAGTTATTACAGCCAACAAAGAGCTTGCGAGCTATTTTGAAGCGATGTTAGAGCAAGGAGCTGTAGCAAAAACAGCCGTCACTTGGCTTACTTCTGAGTTACTTGGAAGACTCAATAAAGCAGGATTTAGCATAGAGAACTCTCCTATTGATGCAGTAGCTTTAGGTACATTGGTAGCAAAAATTTCTGATGATACCATCTCAGGAAAGGGTGCTAAAGAGATACTTGACTATATGATGGAGAATGAGAGTCGTGACATTGAAGCACTCATTGACGAGCTAGGGCTTGCGCAAGTGAGTGACGATGGTGCTATCTTAGCAATTATCGATGAGATTTTGGCAAACAACCCTGACAAAGTAGAGCAGTTCAAAGGAGGTAAAGAGAAACTCTTTGGCTTCTTTGTCGGACAAACCATGAAAGCCTCTAAAGGGACAGCAAATCCAGCAAAAGTGAACGAACTACTTAAGCAAAGACTTGCGTAAGTATAGGAGGTAGTATGAAAGAGACGCTTCTATCTTTAGCACTCTTTCTCAATCGTAGTGTAAGATACCAACGCATTAAACAGTTTGCACGCGATTTGCTTTTTGATAGTAACAGCCCTTTTAAGCGTTACTTTGATGTGATGATTATCTTCTTGGTGATTACCTCTGTTTTTATTCTTATCTATGAAGTGAAAAATCCTGTACCAGAATGGTTAGATAACTACGATATCTACTTTGTTTCAGTTATTTTTGCCATAGAGTACTTTCTACGTCTATGGGTACATAATGATCTCTCTAAAATGATTATTAGTGAATATAACGATGCCAAGTTTCTCTCTAGAGAGTTCAATCTTTATGGGGTGCTGAAAGAGGGACTCTTAAGTAAGTTAAAATATATGCTTACCCCTTCAGCCATTGTAGATTTATTGGCTATTTTACCTGCCTATCGTCCCTTGCGTGTTTTACGTGTCTTTATTTTGTTTCGTGTCTTTAAACTTCTACGCTACACCAAAAGTATCAACCAGTTTGTGGATGTTCTTGTCAATAAGAAGTTTGAGCTCTTAACCCTTCTTTTTCTTCTTATCTTTATTGTGATGACATCAGGGATTGCTATCTATATCTTAGAGGCAGACAAAAACCAAAATATCCACACCCTTTTTGATGGACTCTATTGGGCGATTGTTACTATCTCTACGGTAGGTTATGGTGATATCTCTCCTGTGACTGATATTGGGAGAGCCATCTCTATTTTGATTATTGTCAGTGGTATTGCGATGATCTCTTTTGTAACCTCTGTCATCGTTTCAGCCTTCTCTGAGCGTTTAACTGAGTTGAAAGAGTACCGTATTATTGAACAAGTGAACCGAAGTAAAGAGTTTTTGATTATCTGTGGGTATGGACAATTGACAAAAATGTTTTTTCGTCAAAATCGTATGGATATGAAAGAGTATGTTATTTTAGATACCGATGAGAAACGGGTGGAGTTAGCCAAAAAAGATGGTTATACAGCTATTGTAGATGATGCTAGTAGCTATACTACTTTGAGCCAATTTGACTCTACCCATGCGAAGATGACTGTCTTATGTCTTACGAGTAGTGATGTTGAAAACATCTATATTACACTCAATGCCAAGAGTATCTCTTCTAAGATTAAAGTCATTGCACGTGTCAATGACCCTGCGTCAATCAATAAGTTTAAGTATGCCAAAGCCGACGAGCTCTTAATGCCAAATATGGTTGCCAACACTATGATCTATACAGCCATTACCCAGCCTACCATGTACAAGGCAATTCATGCTATTTTAACAGGTAAAGGGATTGCCAATATCGATGAGATTCATGTACATCACTCTCATGGTATTGTCCATCAAAAGATTAAAACATTAGATTTTAAAAGCCATAAACTACTCTTTATTGGTATTCAAAGAAGAGGGGAGTTTCTCTTTAACCCTTCAGAGGAGGAGACCATTCAACCCTATGATATTTTGTTGGTGATGGGACGAAAGATTAGCTTAGAACACTTTAAGCAGTTACATGAAAAGGATATCTATGTCAAAAAATAAGATTGCTATTTTTGGGTATGGAAACCATGGAAAGTTTATTGCGCAAGGGCTCTTAAAAGATGGATTTGAGATTACAATTATTGAGTCAGAAAAAGAGTACTATAAGTGTGCAAAATCTGATGGTTTTGAGAAAGTACTCCTTTTAGATGTAACCAATGATGAAGCGTTAAAGAGTGTAGAGATAGAGATCTTCTCTCAACTGGTTTGTGTGATGGATGATGAGCATCTCAATGTATTTGTCACCCTCTCTTTACGCTCTTTGTTTAAAGATGCCTATATTTTGTCCATCTCTGACTCGTTAAATGTAACAAAAAAGTTGAAAATGGCTGGTGCCAATAAGGTGATTGACCTCTATGAAGTGAGTGCCAATAAGATTTACAATATTTTAGAAAAACCTGTGGCAACTAAAATATTGGAAGATTTTGTAAACCATCGTCATGGTATTACCTTTCGCGAGATGCTGATTCCTCCAAACTCTTTTTTAGATGGAAAGATGGTAGATGAGATAGACTTTTCTGCCTATGGTGTTTTGTTAGTAGGGCTGATAGATGAGGAGCGTGGACACTACTTTGAGTTTATGACAGCTGGATTGGAACATAAGCTAGATAGTGGTGACACAATGGTTTGTTTAGGATATAGTAAAGATTTAAATGCTTTTGAAGCATCCATTAAACTAAAGGAGCAAACAATATGAAAATAGCCATTATTGGTGCAGGTAAATGGGGACAAGCCCTCTACCATGCGTTTAGTCAAAATAATGAGGTTGTTATCTCTTCACGTCATACTAAGGAGATTGAAAATTTTGTCTCTATGGAGGAGGCTTTGGAGTATACGTATTTGGTGATTGCGATTCCAGCACAGTTTGTACGTAGTTGGATGGAGGAGAACTTTGTGGACAGAGGGCAGAACATACTCGTAGCAGCCAAAGGCATAGAGACAACTACAGGTGCTTTTTTAAATGAAGTCTATGGTACCTTTGTTAGTAGCAATCGTTTAGCCTTTATCTCTGGACCCTCTTTTGCTACAGAGGTACAGCAGTCTTTGCCAACGGCACTCAAAATCTCCTCTACCAATTTGAGTTTGGCACAAACCTATGCTGATGCTTTGCCAAGTTTTATTAAGGGCTATGTGAGTGACGATGTCGTAGGGGCTGAAGTCTCAGGGGCATATAAAAATGTTATTGCCATTGCTGGGGGTGTTTGTGAGGGCTTAGGTTTAGGTAACAATGCCAAAGCAGCCCTTATCTCAAGAGGGTTGGTTGAGATGACCCGATTTGGAGAGGCTTTTGGTGCCAAAACAGAGACCTTTCTCTCTCTAGGTGGAGCAGGTGACCTCTTTTTAACGGCATCTTCAACAATGTCACGTAACTTTAGGGTAGGCTTAGGACTTGCCAAGGGTAGAGCGATGGAGGAGATTTTAGAGGAGTTAGGGGAGGTAGCAGAGGGAGTACCTACGGCTAAAGCTCTACACAAAATAGCACAGGAAAAAGAGATCTACCTCCCTATTGCCCAAGAGGTCTATGCGATGATAGAAGAGGGGAAAGACCCACTTTTAAGTGTACAAGATTTACTCTCTTAGCATATCCATTTTGGGACGATACTCTTTGGTCTGTACCTCAAAGAGACCTAAGAGGGTAGAGAAGAGGTTGTCATGGCTAAACCTCTTTGATGCTTTGGCTTGAAGCTTCTCTCTATCGATAGGGAATGCTTTACCAAACCACATGAGTGCCCCTACATGTTTTTGATTGTCAGGTGCAATAAAGTAAGGAAGTCCATGTAGATAGAGTCCGTTTTCCCCTAAAGACTCTCCATGATCAGCCATATAAATCATAGCTGTATTGTTTCTATTTTCATAGCCTTTAAGTAGCTTAATCACTTTAGATAAGAAGCTATCTGTATATAAAATAGCATTATCATACGCATTGCTAATCTCCTCTTTGCTACACTGCTCTAACTGATTGGTTTTACAAATAGGGTTAAAGTGTTCAAAAGATTTTGGAACACGTTTGTAGTAGGCTGGTCCGTGATTTCCCATTTGATGTAGGACAATGAGTATATCATTTTTTGTCTCTTCAATACGTTCTTGAAGCCCAACAAGCATCCCCTCATCACGACACTCTACATCACAAATGGTATTGTTTTTTGGGGTTTTGTAGTCACTATACTTCACCCTTACAGCAACACCTTTGGAGTCTGAGTTGTTGTCTCTCCATAGCACATCTACGCCTGCGTGAGAGAGTATGTCTAAGGCGTTGTAGGTGTAGCGTCCTTTGGTTGAGTTGTAGCTATCTCTATCGTACACAGAGAACATACATGGTACAGAGACAGCAGTCGTTGTACCACAAGAGTAGAGTTGAGAGAAGTTTACAATATCCTCTTTTTCTAAGAGAGGGTTCGTCTTTTTATCATAACCATTGAGTGAAAAGTGGTCACTTCTGGCTGCTTCACCTACTACCATCACGACAATCTTTCGTTTTGGTTCTTTTTTTACCTGTTTGGCATCAAGTCCTATTTTATCTATGGGGGTATTGGTATTTTTAAAGTGGTAGTAGGTGTATGCTACAAAATTATAGATGGGTGTAAGAGGGTTGGTGTAGAGTCTTAACTCTTTATGCTCTCTAAAAAAAGAGGTGTAGTAGTTTGAAAAAGAGAAGAGAATTACGACAATAAGAAGAAGGTGTACCCCAAAGAGTTTTGTTTTTGCGATAAGACTCTCTTTAAGGTTGCTAGATGAGAGTGCTACTCTAGAGACAAACCACGCAGGTAAAATGCCTAAAAAAAGAAGATAAAAGAGCATAGCGAGACTCCATAAATCTTGACTCTCTTTAAGGTTGGTTTGTAGGGTGTTTTCAATCATGGTTTTATCTACTACAATGTGGTATGTATGCATAAAATAGCTCACAAGAGAAGCAACTATAAAAGAGAAAATAACAATGGGCTTTAAGAGTGCTTTAGAGGAGACTAGGGTAAGTAGCAGGGTGAAAAGAGCATACATTAGTAGTGAAACAGAGAAGAGAAATGGAGTGTTTTGGAGTGTAAGGGGGTAGGTTTCAACTAGGTGTTTAAAAAAAATATCATTATAGGCAAAGAGCATAAATAGAGCCGAAAGCATAATGAGTCGTTGTTGTGTCATAGGTATCATAAAACCCCTTCAAAATAAGATATCTAATCATAGCAAAATAACCTATACAGTATGGTGTTATATTTCTTTAGATAAAATATTCTTTTTAAGGGAAGGGGGCACTTAGATGTTAAAGTATCAATGGATAACATATATACTGTGTTTTGCGTTATTGAGTCAGATGGAAGCGACAGAGAAGATAGCATTAGAGAAACATCCTATCTATTTTCATGGTGAAAAATATATTGATCTCTCTACACTTCAAGATGCGTTGGGAGTAGAGGTGGCTAGCCGTTTTGCTTTTTGGAAAGATAAAACGCCTACATTTAAAGAGAAGCTACTCCCTACACTTCCTGAGTCACTAGAGAGTTTCTACCGTGCTGAGGGATTTTATGATATGACGTATCATATAGAGACGAATGCTACAGAGGTAAATGTCTTTATTGAAGAGCATACACCTGTGCGTGTAGCCGATATTAATGTGAGTAGTGACTACCCGTTAGAGACGCTTATTACCTTTCAAAAAGGGCATATTTTTAAAACCAAAGAGTTTATTGCGATTAAGAGTCGTATTATTGAGACAATGTTACGAGAGGGGTATTGTAGTTATGATTTAGATACCAAAGCCTATGTCGATTTAGATACCCATAAGGTCAATTTACGCTATCGTCTAAAAAAAGGTGATGTGTGTCATTTTGGAGAGGTGAGTGTTGAGGGACTTAAGAGTATTGACAAGGAGGTGGTTGCCTCTAAAATAAAAGCCGTCAAAGGGGAGCGTTACAGTACAGATCTCATTAAGCAAAGTTATGCGAGTTTGTATGGGTTGGATGCCTTTGATAGTGTGCAGATTAATTATGATCGTAAATTTTACAATGTTGTTCCTGTTGATGTAAAAGTCTTAGAGGTACAAAAGAAGCATCACTATCGTATTGGGGTAGGGTACGATACCTTTGTTGGACCTCGTATTCAAGGAGAATATACCCAAAAGAACTTTTTAGGAGATGCCCAGAAGCTTAAAGTTAAAGCCGCATGGTCTAGCAAAGAGTATCTGTTAGAGGGGATGTTTTTTAAGCCAGATTTTTTTAACTGGAGAGGAAAAGTACTGGATTTAAAGTGTAAAGCTGGGTACTCCAATTTGGAGTATGAGGGATTTGTAGAGCAAAAAGCATCAACAAATGTAGCATTAAACTATGCCAATAATGCGTTTAACATTACAGCAGGGCTTGCCTTGGAGTCTATACATATTTCACTTTTAGATGATGTGGACTTCTCTTTGTTAACACGTGCTATTAGTGTTGGTGACTTCTTTCTCTTCTACCCCTATTTTCATTTTATCTATGATGGAAGAGATGATAAACTAAACCCTAAGTATGGCTTTTATCTCTCAGCCTATATGGAGTATGGACTCTCTTATGGGGAAGATGCGAGTAACTATATTAAGAGTACATTGGAGGGAAGGGCTATCTACACAGTTGCTAACTTGACTATGTCAACGGTAGCTAAAGTAGGGGTGATTGACTCTAAAGTAGGAGAGTTACCTGAGTCTAAACTCTTCTTTGCTGGGGGTTCATTCTCCAATCGTGCCTATGGATTTAATGAGATGGGTGCTATTGTCTCTCCTGAAGAATATAGTATTGATGGGGCACGCACCATGATGAACCTTTCCTTTGAGCTAAACTATCCACTTTTTGGTATGGAGTCTCTTTATGGTGCTGTATTCAATGACAATACAATGTTGAGTAAAGAGAGTTACGATTTTGATACGGACATTATTAGTTCTGTGGGGGTAGGGATACGCTATATTACACCTATGGGACCTTTCAAATTAGATGTAGGGTTCAATACCCATGATACTTCCCAATATGGGATTCAATTTCAGATAGGACAATCTTTCTAATGAAAAAAATACTCTATACTTTTCTATTCGTTACACTTTTTATTGTGGGGGCACTCTTTGTTACCCTTAACTCCTCTTTT
>Ga0256828_1001634_pt1 | contig 13791 bp, 15 predicted proteins | sample CV88metaG_FD_185993 | JGI IMG/M metagenome (GOLD analysis project Ga0256828, IMG submission 185993) | Hydrothermal vent microbial communities from East Pacific Rise, Pacific Ocean - CV88 | ecosystem: Environmental > Aquatic > Marine > Hydrothermal vents | place: Pacific Ocean: East Pacific Rise... | reverse complement strand
AGAGAGTAGTGATGTTAAAAGGGGGACGAAGTTTGTAAAGTTCTTTGATGATTTTTGCATCTGCGATCCCATAACCTGTACGCATTCCACCAAGTCCATAAGCCTTAGAAAATGTTCCAAGATAGATCACATTAGAAAACTTTTCTATAAGCTCCTTTGGTGTCACTTTTTTCTTCTCATCTTTAAATGCACAGTACTCCATATAAGCACCATCTACAACTACTAAAGTATCTTCATCAATCTTTTGGATAAATGCCATCAATGCCTCTGCATCTATCGCATCACCTGTAGGATTGTTTGGTGTACACAAAAAGATAATATCAGGATTTTCTTGCTTATAAAGCTCATAAAACTCCTCTAGATTATGTTCTTGGCTCTTTGTGCGGATAATCTCTGCACCAACATGCTTTGCATAAATCTCATACATTGCGAATGTTACAGAGTTGATAAGAATCTTCGAATTTTCATCTGCTTTTGCATGCATTAAAAACTCTATAACCTGATCGCTTCCACTTCCAATAATAAGGTTTTCTTCTGCAATTTTAAAACGTTTACAAAGTCCATCTTTGAGTTTCATCATGCTATCATCAGGATAAAGTGCCATATTTGCTACAATTTTACCTACCGCATTTTGTACCTTTGGGGAACAACCATGTGGGTTTTCATTTGAAGCAAGTTTTACTATATCTTTTGGCTCTATACCAAACTCACGCACTACTAATTCTATGGGCTTTCCAGCCTCGTATGTTTTTATATTTTCTAGTTTTTTATTAAATTTCAATCTTAATCCTCACCCTTAACATATGAGCCAAGCCATGTGACTTCACCCTCATGTTTTGCTAAAACTTTTTGTATTCTCTCTTCATCGATATGCCCAAAGAAATCAATGTAAAACCAATAATCAAATCCACCATCTTTATCTTTAGATGGACGTGACTCTATCTTACTTAAGTTGATTTTTTGTGCATCAAAATCTTGTAAGAAATGTACTAGTGCACCTGCTTCCACCGCATCTTTTAAACGTACAAGTATGGAAGTTTTATCTTCACCACTAATCCCGTTTTTAAAGTCACTCAAAATGACAAAACGTGTTGCATTATCACTCTCATCCTCTATGTTTTCAAACATTGTAGGGACACCATAAAGTTTTGCTGCTATATGGGAACAGATTGCCGCTGCATTTTCATCTTCTGCTGCGAGTATGGCTGCTTTAGCGGTAGACTCTACAGGTATCTGCTCAATATTGGCAAAGCCATGTTCACTTAAAAATTTTCTTGTTTGACCAAAACCCTTATCTTTTGAGTAAATTTTTGTCACACTCTCTATATTTTTTGCCTTCGTTGCAAAAGCGACATGAATAGGCATATAAAGCTCTGCAACTATTTTGACAGAAGATTTTGAAAGCAGATCAAGTGTTTCACCCACAATCCCATCACGAGAGTTTTCTATAGGCACAACACCAAATTTTGCACGTTTTGACTCAAGTGTAGTAAATACAGCCTCGATAGAGTTGAGTGAGAGATAATCACTCATAGCTCCAAAACGACTCTCTGCTGCTTGATGGGTAAAACTTCCCTCAGGCCCAAGATAGGCTATGCGTTCTGGAAGTTCTAAGTTACGTGCCACTGCAAATATCTCTAAAAAGATTGCTTCTATAGCACTCTTGTTTAAAACACCACCACTCTCTTGACTCATCTGTGTTAAACGCTCAATAATCGCCTTTTCACGCTCAGGTCTATAGATAGCTCCACCAGTATCGTTTTTTATCTCCCCAACACGCTCAACAACTTCCATGCGTTTGTTAAGAAGTTCTAACATCTCATTGTCTATAGTGTCTATTGCATCTCTACAATCTTGCAGAGTTTCCCATCGTAATTTTGCTTTCATAATTTCTCCAGTATCTCTTGCATATCAGCAAATATAAGGTCAGGTTTAAGTTTTTCATCTAAAAAAGGAACTATCTCCTCAGCAGATCTGTACTTGCCACTTGTTACAAAGATGGTCTTCATCCCAAGCTCTTTGGCACCACCAAGATCCCCTTTGACATCATCACTGATGATCTCTATATCGCTAAAATTAAACTTTTTGCCTTGCATATTCAATCTTTGAAGAGCTTCCTCATAAAACGCAACACTCGGCTTGCCAATCACATCATACTCTACACTTGTAGCGAACTCTAAAAGTTTTAAAATTGCCCCAACACCTGGATAGCGTTTGTTGTTTTTCGCATAGATAGAGGTCTCGTGCATCCCTACAAGTGAAGCTCCTGAGAGTAAAAAGTCTATCATCTGGGCATACTCATCTGCACTAAAATTCTCTTTGATTGCCACAAGTACTGTTTGAGGATTTGTATAATCAAGTGTGTAACCCATTGCAATTAAAGTATCTAAAAACTCTTGTGCTCCATAAGCTGCCACACTCCCTTTCTCAACTCTTCCATCAAGAAGCATCAAAGGGTCTAGGTAATGCTCAAAACCAAATTCAAAGCCGATACTTTGGAGATAATCATAGAAATCTTGTGAGGCTTTTTTTGTATTGTTTGTGATGATCATATAAGGTATTTTTGAGGCATTGAGATGTGCTATAAACTCTCTTGCGCCACGGATGGGTGACTTATCAACATCGCTTATCAAAGTACCTTGAACATCTATAAAATACAAACTTTTCCCCCTAGTCTTCTAAAAATTCTTTCTCTAAAGCGATCAAATCTTCAAATGTCTCGCGTTTACGTATAAGTCTCGCTTTGCCATTTTCCAAAGCCACTTCAGCTGAACGTCCACGAGTGTTATAGTTACTTCCCATACCAAAGCCATAAGCTCCAGCACTGTGTACTACCACTAAATCATTATGGTTGAGTTCTGGAAGTGGATAATCCTTTGCAAAGAAATCCCCACTCTCACATACAGGTCCCACAATGTCAACAGGACGAGGCTCTGATGTAGATTCTGTTACAGCTGTAATCTTGTGGTAAGCACTGTAGAGTGACGGACGTAAAAGGTCATTCATCGCACCATCAATCACTACAAATTTCTTCGCACCGTTTTGTTTCTCATACAGTACTTTTGATACAAAGTATCCAGCATTGGCAGTTAAAAAACGCCCTGGTTCACAAAGAATTGTTAAATCAAGTGCAGTTAAACAACCTAAAATTGCTTGTGCATAATCATAAGGTTTAATCGTAGTCTCATCATCATACTTAATCCCTAATCCACCACCGATATCAAAGAACTTAAGTTCTATCTTGATATTTTGGAGTGAACGCACTAAGTCTGCTACTATCTCGGCAGATTCACGGATAGGATCAAGTTCTGTAAGTTGTGAACCAATATGAAAATGGATCCCTACAGGATCTAAATGCTCAGAATTATTTGCCAAGATATACATACGCTTTGCAGTACTTAAGTCTACTCCAAATTTGTTATCATGCAGTCCTGTTGAGATGTAAGGGTGTGTTTTGGGGTCAATGTTTGGATTAACACGGATACTGATGCGTGAAACTTTTCCAAGCTCTTTAGCGATAAGTTCTACTCGTTCAAGCTCTGCTGCACTTTCAACATTGATGTAGAGGATATCTCTCTCTATCGCTTCACGAATCTCATCATCACTTTTACCCACACCAGAGAAGATAATCTTATATGCAGGAATACCAGCTAAAAATGCGCGGCGAACCTCACCAATAGAGACACAATCAGCACCACTACCCATCTTTGCAAAGTGTCTGACAACACTAAGGTTTGAGTTTGCTTTTACAGCATAAGCAATAATGGACTTTCTTCCACGAAAAGCCTCTTTAAGCTCTTCATATTGAGCTGCCATATAGTCAAAATCATAAACATAAAGGGGAGTCTTGTACTCTTGTGTTAATGCTTTAAAATCAATCATAAAAATTTCCAAATATTTTTTAAGTGATTTTATCTAAAATGTGCTTAGAAAGCCTTAAGAGGTTGTAAGTCTATACTTTCTCCATTGCCTTATAGCAACCAAAAAGAGTATAAATACAGGTAGGATTACACCTACTTCACTTGGAATTGTTTTGTTGTTTGAAAGTTCTATCAGCATAAAAAGCATACCCCAAATCAGTAAAGTAGCTAAAATTGCTCCAAAACTAAAGAGTGAAACATTTAAAAAACGTACACTGATAGGAACAAAAAAGAAGATAATCACCACTAAACAAGGTACAAAAAGTGGATAGATAAATATCTTATAAAGTGCCCCTCGAATACTGCTCGTATCTACATTTTGTTCATCCAAAATATGGATAGCAGCAAAGGCATCAAGAATAGTAAAATTCACTTTCCCCTCATAAACCTGATCAAGCATTTTTGGTCTAAATCCACCCAAAATATTTAAATCTTTTGCTTCTGAAACTTTGATACCTAAAGAGTCAAAGCCTAGATTATCAGGTTTTTTAATAATATCTGCACTATCTATATGCCAAAAATCATCTCTATAAGTAGCCTCTTTAGCTATTAAAACCTCTTTTAAGGAGTTGTTTTTTACACTAAAAACACGAATCCCTATCGCCTTTTCTTGCAGAGGTAACATTTGTGCAAAGTAAACATACTGGTCTTTATAAGTAAAGAAAAGGTCCCTTGTAGGGCTTAAATATTGTCCGTTATTACGGATGTTCATAGAGTATTCTGCTGAGCGTGCAAAGCTAGAAAAAGAGTGCAAAGAGATAAAGATAAAAGAGACTAAAGTAGCAACAACAACAAAAGGGCGTAAAACATCAACTCGTGAGTATCCAAGAGAATAAAAAGAGACTAAAGCATTTGTTCTTATAAGATATATCTTTGTTGATATCATCCCAAAAACAAGAGCCAATGGAAGTAGCATATCAATAGCAAAAAATGATTTGTAGACAAAATAAATTAAAAGAAGATTCGCAGATTTGGAAAGTTTTTCTGCATTTTGCATATAATCAAAACCGATCCAAAACAGTACTAATGCACTTAAAATAATAAGAAAATATTTAAGATAATGAAGTGAAATATATTTAAATGCTAACATAGGTGTTATTTTAGCTGAAATTTTTTAATTGTGTACTTGGAACTTGTGTCTTCTAATGAATTTGTAAGTAAAAATTCCACAGCTTCACAGGTATGACTTATCCATTCAGGGAGATGCTCTTGCTCTTGTGGTAAAAAATCACTCAAGACATAAGATGCCACCTCCCCTTTATGTTCAGGTTTACCTATACCCATACGGATACGTGCATACTCTTTTGATATCTTCTCATCGGTAGAGCGTAGTCCATTATGACCACCATGCCCACCACCATGCTTGAAACGAAGTGTTCCAAATGGGAGATCTAAATCATCATGTATTACAACAACTTCATCGAGTTTATAAAATTTCTTTACTTTAACTATAGAGTTTCCAGAGAGGTTCATAAATGTCAGTGGTTTTAATAAAAAATGATTTGAAAATTTGAAAAGTTCACCTTCAAAAGATGAGGAGGAAAGTTTTTGAGCATTTTTTCTACGAATCAACTCATCAATAACCATAAAACCTATATTATGACGAGTTTTTTCATAGTTCGGGCCAGGATTACCCAGTCCGACTATAAGCATGATTATTTAGCTTTAATGATACTTAGTACAGATACACGATCTGCATCAGTAAATCTAACATTTTCAGTTGTAGCGATGTCACGGATAAGTTTAGAATCACCTAAATCCATCTCAGTTACATCAATTACGATTGCTTTTGGTAAATCTTCGATTTTTGCTTGAACACGTAAACGTCTTTTTGCAATATTTACAAGACCTTTGTTTTTAACACCTATAGCTTCACCAACTGCTTCAACTGGAACCATATAGTGTGTAAGAACACCTGGTTGAGCGATCATAAGGTCAACATGTAAAAGTCTTCCTGTTAATGGGTGAGATTCATATGATTGTACAACAACACTCATCTCTTTATCTCCAACTTTTACTGGAAATGCTAAAGTTTCTTTATTGCGTACAGCACGGATATATTCGTTTTCTTTAAACGCAGCATTGATATTTTCAAGCCCTTTTCCGTAAATATTTGCAATTAGATAACCATCACGGCGAAGTGCTTTAGTGCCCTTTTTACCAATACTCTCTCTAATAATACCTTCTAACATATTGAATCCTTGTGTTTTTAAAAATAGGCGCAATTATACCCACTTATGTTTTAAAGATTACTTTAAGTCAAAGATATCGTTATCGTTCATCATAGGAGCACTCGTATCTTCTACACCATCTTTTGGTGCAGAAGTAATTTTACCACTACTGAGCCCAGAGATTTTAAGTTCTAAGTCTGATGCACTTGTAGCATTTTCCATCGCTTGCTCTTTTGAGATAACACCATCATTGTACAATTCCAAAATGGCTTGATCAAAACTTTGTGATTTATAATGATCTTTTCCATTTTCAATAGCATCACGAATCTCAAAATCTCGATTTTCCATAATCAGTTTTTCTATAAGTGGCGTGCGTATAAGTATCTCCATAGCAGCACGACGGCCACCATCAACAGTAGGAATTAATCGTTGAGAGATAACACCTTGTAGTACACCCGCAAGAGAGAGACGCACACGATTTTGCTCATCTGTAGGAAATTGAGCGATAATACGGTTAATGGTCTCTTTTGCATCAATAGTATGGAGGGTTGAGAAAACTAAATGTCCTGTATCTGCCGCATGCAGTGCCAAGTTAATTGTTTCACGGTCACGCATCTCCCCAACTAAAATGATATCTGGGTCCTCACGTAAAGCTGCACGAAGAGCTGTACCAAAAGAGAGAGTATCTTGTCCAACTGATCGCTGATTAACTATACAACCTCTATCTTTATGCACAAACTCAATAGGATCTTCAATGGTAATAACATGCTTCTTCTTTGTTAAATTTATCTCATTTATAAGTGTCGCAAGTGTTGTTGATTTACCTGAGCCCGTTACCCCAGTCACTAGCACAAGACCACGTTCTTTTTGGGTAAAACTTTTAAGTATCTCTGGTAGATGTAACTCTTCAAAGCTTGGAATCTGTACAGGAATAACACGAAAAACTGCTGAGACACCATCCATCTGAAAAAAAACATTTACACGAAAACGGTTGCGCTCATCAAATGGATATACTAAATCTATCTCTTTTTTCTCTACAAATTCAGGATAGCGTCCTTTGAGTAACTCTTTTGCAAAAGTAAGAGCATCCTCTTTTGACAATATCCCACCAGAAAATTGAACTATGTTTCCATGTATACGTGCACGAATAACAGAGTTTGCTTTGATATGAAGGTCACTCCCTCCATTGTCTATCATTTTTTTAAGATAAGCACGTACTTTTTTTAGCTGTTCAAAGGTAAGCTTACTTACATCTACTTCATTACTCATAATGCCTCCAGTATCTCTTGAAATGCATCTTTAAATGCATCTAATCCATCTTTTATCTGTTTATCTAAAAGAGCTTCGAAATCTATACCTGCTACTTTTATTTTCTCAAAATGCTCAGCGATTATCTCTTGTGAAATTGGTAATGCTTTTTCTTTACCGCCGTTTTGAACATAAGCTTTAATAGTATCTATTGGAGCAGTATTTACACTGTTATATGCTAAAAGTTGTTCTATGTAGTAGTGTGCAGGGAGAGAATCATCTTTCACACCAGTACTCGCAAAAAGAGCTCGACACCCAAGTACATTTATAGATTCTATCGCAGCATAAATATCTGCTGTGTTATAGATTCCACTTTTTGCCACTTCTATATTAAGTTCGCTTAGTTGAGCATCTAAAGCTCTGTCTACACGTGAGACAAAAATACTTATCACTGTATCAACTTTAGCACCATTTGCTTTCACTCCTGATTCAAAAGCTTTTGCACAAAAAAGTGCTTGGGATTTTTTAAAAATAAGTGTCGCGTTTACAGGGATACCCTCTGAAGTAAGTGCCTCCATTGCTTTGTACCCTGCCTCAGTTGCAGGTACTTTTATCATTACATTGGGTCTATCTATCTGAGAAAAAAGTCTTTTCCCTTCTGCAATAGTTGCCTCAGAGTTATCACATAGGTAAGGATCTACTTCTATACTCACATAGCCATCATCTTCCTTATCAAATAAAGGTCTTAAAATATCTGCTGCTTTTTGGATATCGTAAATTGCTACAGCCTCATACTTCTCTTTTGCACTAAGTCCATCTAAAGATGCAAGCTGTTTTTTATAAGCTTGTGATGTAAGTATTGCACTCTTAAAGATAGCAGGATTTGAAGTTGCTCCATTGATTGTACCGGCATTGATTAAATCTTTAAACTCGTTATCAAGGTAATCTCTCTCAATAAAATCTGCCCACAATGAAAACTTCAACTCTTCTATATACATAGATACCCCTAAATTATTTTTGCTCTATTATAGCCAAGTAAATATAAAATAAAAAGATGTATAAATGTTAATGCAAGAAGAATTTCTAAGTTGATAGGAATAAAAATCATATCAATTCCAAGGTCAATAGAAAGATCATAAATTTTATCTTCTACAAAGTTATAGATAAGGATAATCAAAGAAAATAGAAAGAAAAAGTACAAAAGCTCTTTTGTATATATAGTCACTTTTTTTTTGTACAAACTTCCAATGGAAAGGATAAGAAAGAAAAAATATATTCCATAAAGATTAAATGTAAATAAACTAACGAGAAAAAGGTTTCCAAAATAAACAAGAGAAAATCTCAAAAAGAACATCTTTTTATGATCAGTTTTGATTGAGTATTTTTTGTACTCGTATACTAAATACTGCCCCATTTCCAGAACTCTCAACATCAATATTTCCATTAAACTGTTTTTGCACTATCATCTGAGACATATAAAGTCCTAACCCTGTCCCATTTTTCCCTTTTGTACTAAAATAGGGATCAAAAATTTTTGTCATGTCATCAAAGTGAATACCTCTTGCATTATCTTGTATCTTTATGATCACCTCATCTTCTATTTGAGTCACACTGATTTTAATATTAGGGTTTCTCACCTGATCAAAAACAAGTACATCTATAGCATTGTTTAAGATGTTGAGTAAAACCTGCACAAATTCATTTTGGTATGTCTCTATATATAATGTATCAAAAGGTTCTATCTCTATAGTGATCTGTGTATTTTTCACTCTTGGCTCTACAAAATTGATGGTGCGTTGTAAGAGTTCATGCACCTCTACCTCTTCAATCTCTTTATGTGGCTGAAAGTATGTTTGAAAATCATCTATAGTTTCAGAAAGATAGATGATGGTATTACTAATATCTTCAAGTGTTTTATCAAGATCTTTGGCTTCAATATTCTCTTTAAGTAATCTCTTAATCTGAAGATTTGAGATGTTTAATGTCACTGTTGAGAGTGGCTGTCTCCACTGATGGGCTATCATACTCATCATCTCCCCCATCACTGCTTGCTTTGACTGGATAGATAGAAGCTTATCTTTTTGTAGCATCTCTTCAACCTGCTCTTGAAGTTTGAGTTGTTGCGAGAGTACTAAAGATCTAGCCTCCTCCATCTTTGATTGATAAAAATTGATAATCAAAGTTACAATAATCAGAACAACGGCTATATAAGAGACTTGGAATGGTGAATAAGAAACTGCTACAAAGGTCTGAATAGGTGCAATCAGAAGTAAAAAAAGTGTAAGCATAAACCAATACACAGCAAACTTTTTATGTTGAAGATAAAGTAAAATGATAGGGTATGTAAAGAGCCATATATGCTTCAGTGAACTTGGTTCATTGGTATAAATAAGATATAAAAAGAAAAAAGTAAATTGAAATGTAATAATTGTTGAAACAAGGGTGAACTTTGTTTTATCGTACCTTAAAATAAAAAATAAAATAGCATTAACAAGAAGTAAGAATGACTCTACAGGGATCAGCTCCGGAGTTGCTCTAAGGTAGTTCATTGTCATACCATAGAGAAGAGAGATGGATGAGAGAACAATGGCGATATTTACCATCTGAAACTTACTTCTTAACTCTAATTCTGAATCATCAAAACTAAATCCACTTGTAAAAAACTTATGTAACATTATTCTCTTTCTTCTCTCTTATGGTAGATATATCTTTTCTTGAAGCTCATTATACTCTAAGCCAACATCACTATCAAGTGTTATACCACCACCACTTTTATAGATATAACCCTTATCAGTTTTTTCTATAAAACGTATCATCACACCTGAATCTAATGTAGTCCCATCATAAACGCCAAAGATACCGGAGAAATATCCTCTCTCATAGCCTTCTACTTGCTTTATAATCTCTAAGGTACTTTTTTTTGGGGCACCACTGATACTTCCTGCAGGAAGGAGGTTTTTTAAAATAGTTCCTATATTTTCATGCCAATCACTTAGAAGTTTTCCACTTATATGTGAACTCACTTGTAAAAGCTTTTTCTCCCCTGCATCGATGCTTTGAATGTAGCGAAACTGCTCCACTTTAACATCTTTTGCTACGATTGAGAGGTCATTACGCAGTAAGTCTACTATCATTACATGCTCAGCCATCTCTTTTTGATTGGCAAGTATCTTAGCCTCGGCATTGTTGAGTGAGGCATCTATAGTCCCCTTCATCGGGTAGGTATGGATAGTATCATCCTCTATGCTTATAAATTTCTCAGGGGAGAAACAGACAAACTTCTCTTTAAAACGCAACTTGTAATGTGCATTTGCCAAGGTGTATATCTCTTTTAATGTCAATGGTGTGTGGATCTTTGTGGGTTGAGTAAGGTTTAAGATGTAGGTCTCGCCTGAGCAAATCTTCTCTATCACCTGTGTAAATTTTTCTCTATAGCTTTGAAAGTCTACAGGATTTGTTTTGAAAGTATGAGGGTGTTCTTTGTAAATGTACTTTGCATCTATGCAAAACTCAATATCTTCCTTTTTGAGGGTATCGAGAGGGAAAACCTCTATATATTCTCCTAAGAAATCACTTATAAATAAAAAAGGCTTTCGCTCCTTGCCAAGAGCATTGAGTTTTTCAAATGACATACAAATCTAAGCAATAAGCTTTTTCAAAATCGCCATACGGATGTTCACACCATTGCTCACCTGTTCAAGTACTTTACAGCGTTTATCATCCAAAAGAGCATCTGTGATGTCTATGTTTCTATGGACTGGTCCTGGGTGAAGCAAGACAATATCTCTCTCACCCAAAAGCTCCTCAGTGATACAAAAATCACTCGCATAATCTTTGAGTGAGGCATAACTTTGTGAAGAGTGGCGTTCTGTCTGCGTTCTTAAACTCATAATCGCATCTACCTCATCTATGATTTCACTGAGATAGTGTGTAGTTCTTAGTGAAGTTGATGGTAAAAACTGTGGTGGTGCGACAAGTATCACCTCCATCCCAAAACGCGATAGCAGTTCGATGTTCGAGTTTGCAACACGAGAGTTTTTAATATCTCCAACGATAGCTATCTTTTTCCCCTCTACATCTCCAAAGTGCTCTTTTAAAGTGTAAAGGTCTAAAAGTGCTTGAGATGGATGAGCATGAGCACCGTCTCCTGCATTTAAGATACTTGCCTTTGTATGGTTGGAGAGGATTTTTGGGACACCTGCATTTTGATGACGCACGATGATGGCATGAGGACCCATCGCATCAAGATTCATTGCAGTATCGACAAGTGTTTCCCCTTTTTTCGTAGAGCTTTTTGAAACATCAAGGTGTACCATATCGGCACCAAGGCGTTTAGCTGCTATCTCAAAAGAGCTTCGTGTTCTTGTAGAATTTTCAAAAAAGAGGGTAATGATGATTTTATCTTGAAGTATTCTTTCAAATTTTCCATCACTAAAATGCTTTGCATCAGCCAAAATCTCTTCTATCTCTTCTTTAGTAAAATCATCCGTACGAATTAAGTGTGCCATCTTCTCTCTTTTTTTCTTATTTACAAATTATACAAGACATCACAAATGGTGTCAATATCTTTATCTACTTTCATCACATCATAGCCGGTATTTAAAAAGAATGGCTCACTGAGTGTTTCAAAGTTTTCATCTCCTCCTCGGCAGTTAAATGCCACCACGGCTGGTATATTTCTATTTTTCAAAGCTTGAAGACTTAAAAGTGTGTCATTGATACATCCAAGAGAACAATGTGTAACTAAAAGAGCAGAAGCTTGAAAAAATAAAATCAAGTCTATCATCATAAAACTACCATCAACTGGTACTAAAAGACCACCTGCTCCTTCAATAAGTAAAACATCACATAACTCTTCAAGTTTTTCTATCTTTGCCTGAAGTAGCCCAAAATCAAGAGGTGTTGCACGAGATGCTACATAAGGTGCTGCTGCAAGTTCATAAGTGAGTGGGACAATATCTTCAAGAGTGATATGTTCAAACTCAGGATTTACCTCTTTGAGTGTTGCTAAAAGTTCCATTCCATCAGGAGCTTTACCATCTACTACACCAGTTTCTATCAGCTTAATCGCTCCTACCCGTACACCATTAGTTGCATACTCACGAAGGAGTTTTTTTGTGGTGTATGTTTTTCCTATATCAGTGTTTGTCGCTGTTATAAAAATCCGTTTTGCCATTAGTTCTCTTTTTTCTTGATTACAAATAGATGTAAGTAACCATAGTACTTAATTAATTTTATATTTTTTGACACATCTATTGTCTTATCAACACTTAAGAAGAATGCTTCAAGTGCTTTATCATCCAAGTCTCCAAGATAATTATAATCGCTGTGTTCTTCACAGTTCATCTTTACAAGTCGATGAGATGAAGTTTGTGTGTCTGATATCCATATTTTCATATTTTATTATATAGTAATTTTTATTAAGCTTTCTAAAAGTTCAACAGGAGTAAAATTTTACTTACCAGTCAGTAAGGAGAATGTATGCCAAAAGTTTCCAAAAAGGAACTTATCTTAGAAACTGCTATAGAGCACTTTTCACTTTATGGGTATGAATCAACAAGTTTAGAGAGTATCGCCAAACAATGCCATATCACTAAACCTGCTATTTACTACCATTTTAAAGACAAATCTGCACTTTATGAAGCTGTAATATGCTCTCAATTTCAAACATTAGCACAAAAAATACTTGAGAGTACAGATCATGGAAATCCCATTGAAAAACTCCAAAGCTACATCCAAACCTTTGGTCATTTTCTTATCTCTCACCCCGCCTTTAATGCTATATTTGCAAGAGAGATGGCAGGTGGTGCACAAACACTTCCACTCAAGTGTTCAGAATTTCTTTCCCATACACTTGCAAGACTTATGGATATACTCAATCACGGAGAACAAGAGGGTTCTTTTGAGAAAGAAAACCCCTTTATGATTCAGATGATGATTGTCTCCACTCTTACCTCTTACAACACGACCAAACCACTTAGAGAAGCTGTTGTTTCTGTTTTACAAAGTCAATTGGCACTACCAGATCCAAGCTTTGAAAATGTAATCGACTCTTTAAGTAAAAAAATTATAAAAGGACTCCAATGTTAAAAAAACTTCTCCTAACACTTAGTTTTCCTTTACTTTTAAGTGCAACAACAATGCCAGAACTTTTCGATGCACTTAAAAATCACTCCCAAACTAAATCTGATGAAATGCTTGTGAAGATGGCGGAAATTTCCCAATCAAAAGCTTACTCACAACTCTACCCTACTATAAAGCTCCAAGCAGCTTATGACAACTACAACACCCCAACAGGGATGTTACCCGTAGCCCCAAACACACTGCTTGACATGGTAAAAGACCAGAGTGTTGCTCAACCTTTTAGTTACAATATTTACCGAGCTGGAGCAAATTTCTCGATGCCAATCTTTGTCAAAAGTATCTTTACCTCAGCCGATAAAGCTCAAGAT
>Ga0256828_1001633_pt1 | contig 13795 bp, 12 predicted proteins | sample CV88metaG_FD_185993 | JGI IMG/M metagenome (GOLD analysis project Ga0256828, IMG submission 185993) | Hydrothermal vent microbial communities from East Pacific Rise, Pacific Ocean - CV88 | ecosystem: Environmental > Aquatic > Marine > Hydrothermal vents | place: Pacific Ocean: East Pacific Rise... | reverse complement strand
GAGGTAACGCAATTTGATAATTGATAGAGTACCACATCATCCATACTTGATGATAAGTTCCTGAAGCTGTGGCAAAAATAGTAAGCCAGATAAAAGTAGACCATAATGACAAATATTTTAAAGTCATCGTTTCTATGTTTTTAAATATATTTCGTAAGACTACCTTAGAAAAATAGTAGAGACAAAAGAGTGACACAGATGTTTGAATAACATGTATAATTTTGGCTCTAAGTAGGAGTTGAGTACTATCTATATTTAACAGATGAAAAAGTTCTGCCCAGCTATAATGCCAAATGTATCGAGGTCTTCCCAAAGCGATAGTTTTAACTTCTTCTACTGGTACTACAGTATAGACATCATTAACCCATATGCCAAGCATCTTATGGAAAGGATGATGCAATTTTACATAAAAGTCATCCATTACAATAAGATGATGAAACATATCATAGGGATAGCGTAAAAAAGGATGGGTATATAAAATAGTTATAGCTATAAGTCCTAGCACAATATAAAATGATGTATTTTCCTTACCTGTTAGATGCATTTAGTTTTCTATAAGGGTTTTTTTAATGATTTCACAAATAAGACGGACATCTTCTTTATTCATTGTAGTACTACTAGCAAGACATAATCCCTTTTGATATAATGCTTCACTTGTACCATCAAGATAGGTTTTACAATGTTTAAAGAGAGGTTGCATGTGCATAGGCTTCCAAAGTGGTCGGCTCTCTACATTGATTTCTTCAAGTGCTTCCATTACTTTTGCATAGTTAGTTCTTTCAAATGTTAGTGCTGTAAGCCATCTGTTTCCACGGCTGTTTTTAAGTTCTGGCATAAAAGTTATCTCTTCTATCTCATCTAAAAACTCTTTATACCATGTGAAAATCTCTCTTTTTTTCAAAACACGGTCTTCTATCACTTCCATTTGAGCTACTCCTATAGCAGCTAAAACATTCGACATACGGTAGTTATATCCATATTCCTCATGTTCATAGTGTATGTATGGACCTTTTGCTTGTGTACTGTAGAACATAGCTTTGTCTATCCACTCTTTGTTGGGACTGACAAGCATACCTCCACCACTGGTAGTAAGTATTTTATTTCCGTTAAATGAGTAAATACCAAAATCTCCAAAGGTGCCTGTATGTTTTCCGTTAAATGTTGCACCAAGTGATTCTGCAGCATCTTCTATTAGGTAGACATTATGTTTTTTACAGAGCTCAGTAATTTTCTCTATATCTGCACTCATACCATACAAATGTGTCAATATCAGTGCTTTTGGTTTTTTGGAACACTTTTTTAAATATTCCTCTAATAATATAGGGGAAAGATTCCATGAAGTATTATCACTGTCTATAAAAACAGGATTAGCTCCTTGATAGAGTATGGCATTGACGGAACCTATAAAGGTAAAGGTAGAAGCTAAAACATCATCATCTTCTTTAATACCTAGTATTCTAAGAGCCAAATGTATAGCAGCAGTCCCAGAGGTAACAGCTAAAGCATTGGGTGTTTTCGTATAATCTTTTATACTTTTTTCAAACTTATTGACATACTCTCCTAGGGGAGCTATGTAGTTACTCTCAAATACTTTTTCAATATATTTTAGTTCATTTCCACTCATATGTGGAGCAGATAAAAATAGTCTTTTATTCACTTTTATTCCTTTATCACTTTACATGGATTTCCATAAGCTATTTTTTTATTTTCAATATCTCTGATAACCACAGAAGCTGCACCAATCATACAGTTTTTACCAATTTTTATTCCCTGTATGACACAAGTACCAATGCCGATATGTGTCTCTTCATAAATACTAACATTTCCTGCCAATGCAACCTTAGGAGAGATATGTACAAAATCACCTATGATGTTTTCATGTTCAATAACAGATGATGTATTGAGTATAACCCCTCTACCTATTTGACTTTTGGTATTTATTACTACTTGAGGCATAATGACTGTGCCTTCTCCTATATCAACATCCAATGAGATTACTGCACTTGAATGTATTAAATGAGGAATATTAAAATGGTGTGCTTTTACTTTTTTAAAAAGTTTTTTTCGTATACTATTATTTCCAATGCCAAAAGCAATAGGTATATCGTTATTATTTTTTATCTCTTCAAATGTAGGATAGCTATTATTTCCATCATCTATAAAAATAATCTTTTCATAGCCGCTATTCTTTGCAATATCTGCAACGACCAACCCATGTCCACTTGCTCCATAAATATAAATTTGTTTCATTTGCTAGAACCTCTAAATTTTTCCATAGTTACTGCAGTATCAGAACTTATATCACTTCTTTTTATTACTTTTAAGAAAGTCATCCATAGTATCTTCATATCAAGACAAAATGATTGATGTTCGACATACCAGACATCATATTCAAATTTCTGTTCCCAGCTAATAGCATTGCGTCCATTGACCTGTGCCCATCCTGTGATACCTGGTTTGACAGTATGACGTTTTTTCTGTCTTTTATTATAACGAGGCAGATACTCTATAAGCAATGGACGTGGTCCTACAAAACTCATATCGCCTTTAAGCACATTAAAGAGTTGTGGAAGTTCATCGAGTGATGTACTACGTATAAATTTCCCTATACCGACCAATCGTTGGTCATCAGGAAGTAATTCACCATTCTCATCTGTTTCGTTTGTCATGGTTCTAAACTTATGTATACCAAATATCTTTTCATTTAGTCCGGGTCTTTGTTGCCTAAAAAGTATAGGTTTCCCCATTTTAATTAAAATCAAGAGAGATACGATGATATAGACAGGAGAAAAAAGAATGATGAGAATAAGTGCTAAAATTTTATCAAATATTGATTTAATCATGTTCTCTTCTCATTTCATCTTCTAGAAGTTTTTCTAAGGTATCAGTTAATACAGGCATAGAATAATTTTTTTCTACATATTTTCTAATTTTTTTACCTATTTTATTTCTATCACTTTGTTGTAAACTATAAATGTCTAAGATAGTTTGTTCCAATTGCTTTAGATTATCAGGTTCAATAGTATATCCTGCATCAGCGTCTTTTATAGGATTATTTTTTGCCTTTGTTGAAAATATGATAACTCTACCTGCTGCCATATAGTCAAAAAGTTTATTCGAACTGATACCAAAATTAAATACAGGACTGTCTTTAAGGTTGAAATATAATATATCACTTGACTGTAATATGTTTGAAACTTCATTTTTAGCTACAGGATCTTCTATGGATATATTTTTCAATTTTTTCAATTTAACTAGTTCTTTTAGTTTTAATTTTTCTGCACCATCCCCAACAATCCTGAAACAAATATCTTTTTTTTCTTTTAATTTTTCTGCTACATCTACTAATAAAGTTAAATTATTTGCTACTCCAATAGCCCCTGTATAACTAATGGTAAATTTATCTGTTTCTATTTTTTCTATATAGTTTATATTATCCAAGTCAACACCGTTTGATATCCAAATAAATTTATCTTCTGAAACAAATTTACCAATATGATTAAAGGCATAGGGAAGATTTGAAATGATTTTATCAGCTTTATTATAGAGATATTTTTCAAGCCAAGCAAGTAAAATAATAAATGGATGCCATTTTGATACCCCCATATCTATGAGTGTTTGAGGCCATATGTCACGTACTTCCATGATGAAGGGGATACGATATTTTTGAGAGAGTCTATATGCCGCATATACGGCAAAAAGATGTACAGAAGAGCCAATAATGATATCGGGATCTTTTAACTGAAGTTTTGGAATAATCTTTAATACTTTGTAGGTATAGCTTAACATATTTTTTACTCTGGATATGCCATTCCCAAAGTAAGGGGGTGTTTTTATCCAAATGAAGTTTACCCCATCAACAGTTTCTTGAATATACTCGTTATTGTGATACTCTTTCATCTCTTTATATTTTGAGTAATGAAAACTTGAAGCTATAATAGTTACAGTATGACCTCGTTGTACAAGTACTTTTGCAAAATCATAATGTCTTGTACCTCCACTCATATCTGGAGTCAGTGCATGATGGTTAAAAATCCATATATTCATTAGAATCCTAACAATTCTTTTACAATAATTTCACTGGCTTTTCCTCCACCATAGAGGTCAATGGAAAAGTCATTGTTAAACGCATATGTATGATAGAGGTCGATAATTTTTTCTTTATCTGCACCAGCTAAAACATTAAATTTGTTTTGAATGAGTTCTACCCACTCTGTTTCATCTCTTAACGTAATACAGGGTTTTTCAAAGAAAAATGCTTCTTTTTGAAGTCCACCACTATCAGTCATAATCATTTTGGCATTTTTAATCAGGTAAACCATTTTCAAATAACCAATAGGTTCGATAATGGAAATGTTGTCTGATAGTATTATATTAGAAGTTTTGAGAATATTTTTAGTTCTTGGGTGCAAAGGCAGAACGATCTGTATCTCTTTTGCTATTTCATTAAGAGCTTCGAAGATAGCTTTTAAACGTTTTGGGTCGTCTGTGTTTTCCGCTCTGTGTATAGTGGATAGTATGTAGTTATTAGTTTGTAGTTGTTGGTTATTGGGAAGTACTACTTCTTCTGCAAGATTCTTATAGAATATTGCCCCATCTTGCATGACATCACCATTTTTAACAATTTTAATATCTAATGTGCTGTAACCTTCTTTTTCCAAATTATCAACTGCACTTTCTGTAGGACAAAACAGTATGTTACTGATTCTGTCTGTAAGTATTCGGTTTACTTCTTCAGGCATATTCATATTGAAACTTCTCAATCCTGCTTCGACATGGGCAACTTTGATGTGAAGTTTAGATGCAGCAAGAGCTCCAGCTATAGTAGAGTTAGTATCACCATAGACCATGACCCAGTCAGGTTTCTCTTTAAGTAGAACTTCTTCAATCTTTTCGAGCATTTGACCTGTCATTGCACCATGTCCCAGTCCATTGATGTCAAGGTTATAATCAGGTTTAGGTATTTTCATCTCATCAAAAAAGATATCTGACATATTGGCATCGAAATGTTGTCCCGTATGAACGATGATTTCCTGTATTTCATTATATTTAGCTATTTCCCGACTTACTGTACCAGCTTTTATAAATTGCGGTCTGGCTCCAAGTATTGTAATTATTTTCATTCTTCTAGTTCCTTATATAATGTTAATAAAACTTTCTCTTGTTCTTCCCAATTGTAAATCTTTTTTATTTTTTGTATATTTTTTCTTAACGCTTCTTTATCAAGCATTGTTGCTTTGATAATAGCTTCTTTTAATCCATTTACTGTATTTTCTTCAGCTACTATACCTATATTGTTATGTTGAACCAATCTTTTCATCTCATATAAGTTTGATGCTATTACAGGAATATCTGCCATAAGATATTCAAACATTTTATTTGGTGAACAATAATCATGATTTAAACAATTGTTTTCATAAAATAAAATTCCAAAATCAGCACTACTTGTATAGTCAAGCAATACATCAGGAGTTACTGCTGGATAAAAGTAAATATTATCATACTCTTTTGCTGCATCTACGACTAACTTTTCTAAAGGGCCATAGCCCATAAAGACAATACAAGGCTGGAAGTTATCATTGTCTTTTTCTTCTTTCATATCTTGAAAGGCTTGAAGAAGGATTTCAATGCCTCGACCTATACTGAATCCACCTTGATAGAGAAATACGGTTTGACTTTTATTTATACCTAATTCTTTTCTAAAAATATCTTTTTTATCTATTTCTTGATAGGGAGGAGTATTCAGCACAAGGGCAGGTTTAGGTATATTGTAAAGTCTTGCATAGTCTTCTGCGATGGCATTGCTCACATTTATGACCTTATCGGCAGATTTAATAAGGAATTTCTCAATAATTTTTGTAAATTTTTGTCTTATACCAACGAGACCACGTATTTCTGTTTCATGCTCATGTGCATCATAGACTATGTTTACATTTTTATTAAAAAACTTTTTTATTAAAAAGCCTATTGGTAATGTATTTAGATCATGACAGTGAAGAATGTCAAAATCTTTAGAATACGCAATACTCTCTTTAACATAAACCAAATAAGCTTTTAATTTTCCAAATATTCCTTTTGTAACTTTTCTATTAAGATATGAAAACCTTCTTATTTTTACATCACCTATAGACTCTGAATCTTTGACCCCAACGTCCTTATGAGCAATCACTGTTACATCAAAATGATGTTTTTGTAGTGAAGTCGCTTCTTTTAAAACTCGGCTATCATTTGTAAATGCGTTAAACACAAACATCGCAATTTTTGTCATACTTTAAAGTCCTCTATTTAAATACAATTTCACTAATACTTGAAATATCTATTGTCTTTTATTTACTTTTTAAACGAATTAATAGTTTTTTAACACCTTGTTCAAATGCATAATTAGAAGGATAATCTTTAAATGTTTTATTTGGCATTTTCATAATCTCTTTAAACTCTTCTACACTTAAACCCATTTTTTTAGATAAAAATTCTATATCTTCTTCCAACTCTTTTGGATCATACAGAGGTTTTTCCATTTCTTTTAATGCTTCTTCTCTACTTATTTGTCCTGAAACTATCAAGCTTGCTAAATGGGCTCTTCTTTTGTCGTAACCAAATTTTGTAGGTAACCAGTGTGCTTGGAAAAATTTAGTAAAACGGCTTTCATGGTGTTTCCCACCATAGTCTCGCCAGTTTATTTTTTCCATAATGATCTGTTTGGCTTCGTCTTTATTATATGGCCATAAATCAAGTGGTCTGATGATTTTGAATTTTTTGATAAAGGGATAATATATACGTCTCTTAAAAAAACTTACTGTTTGATAATCTTTAAGTTTTATTTTTCCAAATTGTTTATGAACAGCTCTTAATTGTTTGCCATCCATGGCATCATATCCCCATGCTGTTGGGAGTATGGACTCTGTTGCAAGGTTTCCACCAGTTAAAAAGTACTTTATACCATGTTGATTGGCAACATCATACAGAGTAGCAAAGAATGCATGATCTTGAGGTATATCCTGATTGGCAAGTTGAGACTTGAAGTAGGCAAGTTGAAGGTCTTTCATCTCCTCCCAGTTTATCACACCAGTATATAGGTCAATATCAAGTATTTTAACAATATTCTCTATATTATGAACTGCCAGTTCACTGTTCCATCCTCCATCAATGTGGATAGCAAGTATGCGAAGATCTGGGTATTCCGTACGGAGCATATAGGCAAGATAACTGCTATCTACACCACCACTGAGACCAATAACACAATCATAGTCTTTACCTTTACCCTCTTCTTTGATTTGTGAAATAATGGTATCTAACTTTTTTTTACCTGTATCATTGGGGAACCATCTTTGTTTTAATTCATTCTCAAATTTTCTACAGTGATTACATACACCTTTTTCATCGAAGATAATTTCAGGGTCACTTGTATCCATGATACAGTTTGTACACATTTGATAGGTTCTTTCACTCATATTATTGCTCTCCAAATAATTTTTCCAGTTCTTGATATTTAGGGTATGTGATTAAGACTGCATTATGTTTTCCTTGGAAAACAAAAAAACTTCCAGCAGCTACAGCAGCTACATTTGCTTCTTTTTTGACAGTTTGAAAATCTTTTAACTCTCCTGCTCCCCCGCAGGCAATGACTGGAATTTTAACATAATTTACCACTTGTTTTAATAAATCGATATCATACCCTTTTTGTGTACCGTCTAAATCTACATTATTTATGAGTATTTCTCCTGCACCTAGATTTTCTATATGCCTAATATAGTCTAGAAATGGTGTTTTTAAACTTTTTTTCTTTGTATGGTCATAAACTTGATATTTTCCCATCAATGATTTTTTGATATCTACTGTAATAACAATACTTTGAGAACCATATATTTCAACAGCATTTTTGATGAGTGCATCATCTTTTAATGCAAAATGATTAATGGAAACCTTTTCAATTCCTAAAGTAAAGATTTTTTTAATCTGTTCTATATGTGTAATACCCCCACCATAACATACAGGCATAAAACATTCACTAGCAAAATCTTTTATGAGTTCATAGTCAGGCTCTCTATTTTTCTTCGAAGCATCAATGTCAAGAAAAATCAGTTCATCTACCTCTTTTTCATTAAATATTTTAATGGCATTGAGTGGGTCACCAACATATTTAGGGTTTTTAAATTTTACGCTTTTAACTAAACCTTTATTTTGTAATAACAGAACGGGGATAACTCTAGTTTGTAACATTAATATTTCTCCACAAAATTTTTAAAAAGTTTCATTCCAAATTTATGAGATTTCTCAGGATGGAATTGACATCCAATGATATTGTTTTTTTCAAAACTAGACACAAATTCATACCCATAATGTGTTGTTGTCAGTATATCTTCTTTATTTTCACAATTGACTGCGTAAGAGTGCACAAAATAAAAACGGTTCTCTCTCTCTTCTCCCTCTTGGAGCAGCTTACTCTCTTTTTGTAGATAGACTTTATTCCATCCCATATGAGGAATGGGCAAAGTATTATCAAGTGAAGAAAAATCAAACTTTTTGGCATAAGCATCGATAAATCCAAATCCTTCTCTTTGTCCTTCTTCACTACCTTTGGTCAAAAGTTGCATACCAAGACAGATTCCCATAATAGGAGTTTTTTCTACGAGAACCTTCTTTTTTATGATTTCAATGAGACTAAGATCATCTAAATTTTTCATGGCATTATCAAAAGCACCAACACCGGGTAAGAGTATTTTTGTTGCTTTTTCAATATCTTCTTTTTTTGAAGAGATAATTGATTCTTCACCTATTTTTTTAAACATATTTTTTACTGATCCTAAGTTACCCATACCATAGTCAATGATAGTAATCATTTTTTTCCTTTAAAATAAAATAGTAAATTAATACGCATTTGAAACCTTTGTAAAACGATATGATAGCGTTAATTGTATAAGATATTTGATACTGTAGATGATAGTAAATATATAGAGTATTGTTGGGATATCTTTTGAAATATAGTATCCTATAATCATCCCTAAAGACATGGCAATGAAAGAAAAAACTTGTATTAGAAGATCTAATTTTTGTTTTTCGGCTATGAGGAACATATTACTTAGTGGGCTAGAAATAAATTGTAAAAAAAAGAGTGGGGTCATAATCTGTGCATAAATACCTGCCATTTCCCATTTGGGTCCAAATACAAATAAAAACATAGATGGGGCAATGAAATAGAATATGATAAAAGGAACAATGGCTATCATAAATAATTTTTTGAAGGTCACTAAGTAAATACTTCTACAATCACCAAAATGTTGAAGATCACTACTGGCTTTTTGTCTAAAGACATCACCAAAAGAGACACCAATAAGTGATAGTGGTACTCGTATAACTTGCTGAGAGAGTGAAAAAAATCCAACAACTGCAGATCCAAAGAATATGGTCAGTAAATATATGGGTATATTACCTGAGACATTTTCCAGTAGCGTAGTTAAGATGTTGAATTTTGGGAAATCACTATATTTTTTTATAAGAATTTTCATTTTGTGTATATTAGGTTTCTGAAAAATATCATCATCATTTGCTTTTTTAATAGAATAGATAAAGTTACTAAAACTACCAAATAGTATACCAATGATTAATCCATAAGATTTATGAAAGAAACCAAATATAAGTGAAAATAGGGATCTGTTCGAGCTTTGTAGTATTTTTGTTTTTGCTAAGACTTTATATTCTTTATGTCGGTTAAACCAGTAATATAATATGTTGATAACAGAGAGCATAAATACATTCAGGGGTAAAATATAGAGCCATATTTTTATATCTGGATTATTTAAGAGTTGTACTAACCAATCAATAGTGATACAAATGAATATAAATAATAGTATGGATATAAAAAAACTAATAGAGATGGAAAAGAGTACAATTTGCCTTGCACTTTCATTTTGTTTGGGTATTAAGATAGAGAGTTCATAACGTCCTGCTACCAAAGAACCTAACAATACTGCTAAAGCAAAGTAAAGTGCAAACATACCAAAGTCAGAGGGTGAGTAAAGTCTCGTTAGTATGGGACTAATAGCAATAGGTATTGCTTGTGCAAAAATAGTACCAGACATTAAAGTCATTATGTTTCTAGCGTATTCACTTTTAGGTTTGAGTTTATGTAACACAGGTTTTCTCTTTATTGGAATATGTATGATTAGTATTTCTAAATAGTGTAAATATTATAAAAACGAGGGCAATACCAGAAGATACAAAAGCAGTTGTGTATGCTTGTTCACATAAAAGTAATGCATATAAAATAGAAATGGCTAAAATTTCTTTTAGTTTATATTTTTCATAAAAAACATCTAAAATTAAAAAGAAGATACTAACTGTTATGATAGAAACCATATAACCAAAAATCCCTTTTTGCAATAATGCATACAAAAAAGCATTCGTATTTGCATTTGTATTGGGGTTATTATAATAAATTTCGCCAATTAGAAATGTTATGGGTTTATTTTGAGTTGTACCAAATACAAAGTCAGCTATTGAACTATTTTGAAAAAAGAAATCTATGAAATAACTCTGATTTTGAGTCACTACAGCGATGGCTCGTCTTACAAATAAATCGGCAATAATAGAAAAATCAAAAATCAAATATTCTAAGAGTGAAAATATAGTGATTAATAATAGTGTTAATAGAAAAAAAGTAAGTATATGTTTTTCTTTCTTTACTGAGACTAAAAATCCTAAAAAACCCATAAGGAGTACATAAAAAATAGGTGCCTTTGTCCCAATGAGCCAAAAGGCAAAGATACTAAAAAAAATAGATATAAATACCAAAGATAAAGTTTTACGATATACTCCGATAAATGCCAATATCGGGGCAATACCATTGAGAGACATGGCAAAGAGATAAGAGTATAGTGTTCCTGTTCCAAAGTTCTCTCGACCAGCCATTCTTCGCACATAGGAACTATGAAAATCAAAAGAACCTCCACCCATAATAAAATAGCCTAATAGTCCGGCTATGACTAATATTGAAATAAGTAAAATAATATTGAATTTATTTGTTTTTATATATGGAAATAATATTTTATATAAAAAGTCATTGTATATAAAATATTTGATGATATATAGAAAAATAATTGGAAATAGTAATATGTATATTTTAAAAAGGGATTCAATATATGTTAATTTTCCAGCTACGGAAAACAGACTAATATTCCACATAATGACAAAAAGTAAATAAACTCCAATAAATATGCTTGAAGGCTTGATATTATCTTTAGGTAATAATAAACTAACTAAAAATGACAATATTATAAAAATAGATATATTTTCAAATTGTAGTATATTGATAGGTTGCATATACATATATTCATTTGTTGGTTGAATTTGAAGTGTGTATATCAAATAAGTGAAAATTGAGATTATGATGACTATGAAATATGTATATAAAAAATGAATAAAATTGGTTTTAGAAATCATATATAATATCTTTTATAAAGTATTTGGCTTGCATAACTGATCCATCTATACTATGGTGATCATCATCTGCATATAGCATTTTACCATCTCTTACAGCATAACAATATGAATTATCACAATAAAGATCTTTAGGATCCAAGATATGTATGTTAGGATATTTTTTACTGACTTGTCTGATACGTTTTCTATATTCTCCCGCTCTTGTTATATAGTCTGTAAACTTAAGTTTACATGCTGAGGGAAAAATATTAAATGGTCTTTCCATACAATTTTTGGGAGAAAACCCGAGTTCAGGGTCTTCAAGTAAATAATAAAAATCAAATTTATGATTTTTATTATATTGTCGAAAAGTATTTTCCAAGACTTTGAAAAATTTCTCTTTTTGATTATAAAAAGTTTTATTTGTAAAGAATTCTTTAAAATGATAATTAAGTGGTTTCCCTCCATCATCTACTATACCATAGCCAATATCATTCATATATTCAGTTCCTCTAGTTGCAAAAATAACTTTTTGGAGTTTGGGTATCTGTTTGATAACTGCTTGTATATCTAGTATCTTTTTTTCACACTTTTTGATATCTGCTATATTTTTACCCATTGCCCCTCCTAAATATGGTGGACAAGAAGAGTTTGCTAGTAAGAGAGTTTCGTAACCTTTTTTACTGAACTCTCTAGAGAAACCCGTATAGGATGTATGGGCATGACTATCACCTATAACAAGAATAAATTTTTTTGTTAAATCATTAGATGTTGATTTGATATAGTTATTGGTTGGTTTATGTCCTAATATTTTTGTAACTAAAGCTACACCTGTTTTATTTGTTGCTGGTGTTCGAATAAACTGTTTTTTAAATGTATCATTTGGAATTAAATGAGATCTATTTGTTAAGCCTTTATGTTTATATGTATACTCACCTAAAAATCCGATAAAGAGTGCCATAATAAATAAGATTAAAGCAAAGAAATAACTTTTTTGTTTCCTTGCATAAAATTCTATATATCTGTAAGTAAGATAAGAAATAATTATAGAGAGAATAATTAATGGTATACCATACTTGGGAACATCAAGTCCAAAAATATGCATATAGCTCATCAAGACATAATGCCATAAATATAAGGGGAAACTAATAAGTCCTAAAAAGATTAAAGGATAAGTTGAAAGTATTAAATGTTCATTTTTTTGAGAAATATTGAGTATGAGTAAGCCTGTTGAGAGAACAATAAAAAATGTTTTTATTAGACTAAATGAATTATTGTCATAGGCAAACCCAATAGCCATAATAAATAAAATAAAGATAGCCCATTGTAATTTATTAATTTGCTTTAAAAGATTTAGATTTGTTGTACTGGCATAGATTAAGCCACCAAATGTAAGTTCCCAAAATCTAGAAAGTGAATGATAAAAAGGATCGATATTGATAAAGGGTGGTAGTGCTATAAGGAGTATGAAAATAATACTTAATGTCATAAAAAGATTTGCTTTTAGCTTGTAAAGTATAAAAATAAGTAATGGCCAAAATACGTAGAACTGTTCTTCTATAGAGAGTGACCAGAAATGAAGTAGAGGTTTGAGTTGGGCCACATCATCCCAATATCCTACTTCTCCTATAAGTCTGAAGTTTTGATAAAAGAATGCAGAAGATTTTATATGTCTTCCAAGTTGTTCTAATTCTGATGGAAATAAAAATAGATAACCTATTAAAAATGTTGTTAAAACAACAAGTATCATAGCTGGAAATATTCTTCTAATTCGGTTCCTATAGAATTCTTTAAAAGAAAAAGAAAAAGAATTTGATTGGAGTTTTGTATATATAATTTGAGTTATTAAGTAACCTGATAATACAAAAAATATATCTACACCTACATAGCCAAATGAAAAATATTCTGGCCATATATGAAATAGTAGTACCAACAAAATAGCAATACCGCGTAATCCATCAAGTGATGGATTATATTTTAATGAATGGTTAACTATAGGAATAGACATTTAGTTGTTAGGTTGACTTTTTAATTGTTGATTTTTTTTACTTACTGTTAAACTATTATTTATTAAGGCATAAGTAGCAAACTCATCTTCTGCCTTGTTATCTTGGAATGTTAAAGTATTCCCTGAAATCCCAACCCAACCTATTTGCTTGGCAGGTACACCTACCATAAGTGCAAAAGATTTTACATCTTTGTTGACTACTGCACCAGAGCCTATGAGAGCATATTCACCTATGGTTACACCACAAACTACTGTCACATTTGCACCAATAGAACACCCTTTTTTAAGTAGAGTTTTTTTAAATTCATCTTTTCGTTGTATAAATGCTCTTGGGTTAACAACATTGGTAAAAACCATAGACGGACCCAA
>Ga0256828_1001632_pt1 | contig 13796 bp, 16 predicted proteins | sample CV88metaG_FD_185993 | JGI IMG/M metagenome (GOLD analysis project Ga0256828, IMG submission 185993) | Hydrothermal vent microbial communities from East Pacific Rise, Pacific Ocean - CV88 | ecosystem: Environmental > Aquatic > Marine > Hydrothermal vents | place: Pacific Ocean: East Pacific Rise... | reverse complement strand
AAAAATTAAAAACACCTTTTGATGGTGCATATAGACTGAGAATTGGTGAGTATAGAGTAGTATTTTATGAAGAAAATGATTTGATACTTATATCAAAAATTGCACATAGAAAACAAGTGCATAAATAAGAAGTTATACAATGTACTACAAAAAAGAATTAGAAGTAATAAAAAAATCAAATAGATATAGAGAAGTTAAGCTTTTTGATGAAGATTTAGTAGATTTTGCATCAAATGATTATTTAGGATTATCAAATAATAAAGAGTTATTTGAAGAAGCTTGTACAATGGTACGAAATAATAAATTTAACTCTTCAAAATCTTCACTTCTTGTAAATGGTTATAGTAAAATACATAAAAACTTTGAAGATGATTTATGTAAATATAATAATTTTGAAGCTGGTATTGTTGTAGGAAGTGGTTTTTTAGCAAATATATCACTAATAGAAAGTATGGTTCGGAAAAAAGATATTTTAATTATGGATGAGTATTATCATGCAAGTGGTATATTAGCTTCACAACTTGTTTCAAATGTATATACTTTTAAACACAATGACTATAATGATTTAGAACAAATAATCAAAGAAAATAAAGATGCAAATAGAATAATAATAGCAATAGAAGGTGTTTATTCAATGCATGGAGATATTGCACCAAAAGAGATTTGTAATATTGCAAATAAATATGATTGTATTTTAATAGTTGATGAAGCACACAGTTCAGGTGTTATTGGACCTAATCTTCTTGGTTGGTATGATTATTATAATATTAAAAAACAAAAAAATCATATTAAAATGGGAACTCTAGGAAAAGCTTATGGTAGTTATGGAGCTTATATATTAGCTTCAAAACATATCATAGAGTACTTACAAAATAGAGCAAAAGCTATTATTTATACAACTGCACCAAGTCTTTTTGATATTGCCTTAGCTCATATAAATTTTAAATATATTATGAAAAATAAAGAACAATTAAAAAATAAGATAGAACTATTTAAAAATATTGTAAAAGAGTATTTAGATATAGAGGCTAAATCACTTATTTTACCAATAGTGATAAATGATAATAAAAAAGTACTTGATATTCAAAAAAAATTATTAGAAAAAAATATTTTAATAGGTGCAATAAGACAACCAACTGTTAATCAAGCAATTTTAAGAGTTATACTTAAACTTGATATTAATGATGAAGAGTTAATTAAACTTTGTAAGTTAATTAAAAACTATAGTTAAAATAAAATATGGAATAAAAAAAGCCAAGGATAAAATATCCTTGGCTTTTTTGTAAGAATTGAAATTCTTGAAGTGTTGACTATCTTTTTGAGAACTGTCTGCTTCTTCTGGCTTTTCTTCTTCCTGGCTTTTTTCTTTCCACTTTTCTAGCATCTCTAGTTAATAAACCATATGGTTTAAGGATAGCTCTAAATTGCTCATCATAAGCAACTAAAGCTCTAGTAATACCATGTCTTAAAGCATCAGCTTGTGCAGAGTAACCACCACCTAATGTTTGTGCTATAATGTTAACTGATTCTAATTGTTTAGAAACTTCTAAAGGTTGTTTAACTCTTTTTTTAATTGCTTCGTGTCCACCTAACCATTGATCAAGAGTTTGACCATTAATAGTCATTTCACCTTTTCCAACTTCTAACCAAACTTTAGCGATTGCTGTTTTTCTTCTACCTGTTGCGTAAACTTTTGCCATTATTAAGCTCCTTTAACTTGTGCTGTATGAGGATGTTCAGATCCAGCATATACTTTTAAATTTTTAAGCATTTGAGCACCTAATTTAGTTTTAGGTAACATCCCTCTTGTTGCTAATTTAAATAATTTTTCAGGGTTATTTTCTAACATATCAGACATTTTATGAGTCTTAGTAGATCCAAAGTATCCTGAGTGAGTGTAGTAATTTTTAACATTTAATTTGTTACCTGTAAATGTAGCTTCTTTTGCGTTGATTACAACTACATAATCTCCACAATCAACATTTGGTGTAAATGTAGGTTTATTTTTACCTCTTAAAATTGTAGCAATTTGAGTTACTAGTCTACCAAAAGTTTGACCTTTTGCATCTAAAACAATCCAATCTTTTTGAACATCATTTTTATTTATAATTTTTGTAAATTTCATTTGATGATTCTCCTTTAAATTTTTATATCTTGGTAAGTATTTATATCATATAATATTTCTCTTAACAATTATGGGGCGAATTATAGTGAGTTAAACTTATAAGATACTTAAATTAAGTCTTATGTAAGCTTAAATTTCTAAATTTAAACTAAACTTATTTTAAGCTTCATTTAAATATAATTCCAAACTTATTTTGAAGGGCGATATAAAGCTTGACCTTTCTTTAGAAAATTATAAAGGACAACCAATGAAAAAAGATATACATCCAGATTATAAAGTATGTCAAGTATCATGTGCTTGTGGTAATGCTTTTGAAACAAAATCAAATGTAGAAACAATGAGAATAGATATTTGTAATGCTTGTCACCCATTCTTTACAGGTGAACAAAAAATTGTTGATGCTGCTGGTAGAATTGAAAAATTCAACGCAAAATACGCAAAAAACAAATAGTATAAAATTTGCTAACTTTTATTCCAACACCTATTGGAAACTTAGCAGACATATCGCTTAGAGCAATTGAAGCTCTAAGTAGATGTGAAATAATCTTGTGTGAAGATACAAGAGTAACAAAAAAACTAATCAACCTAATCAATCAAAAATTAAATTTTACTATAGATATGAATAAAGAGTATTATTCTGTACATTCTCATAATGAAGAGAAATATACAAATGATGATTTTATTGATATGTATAAAAATAAAAATGTAGCTTATGTAAGTGATGCAGGTATGCCATGTGTTAGTGATCCTGGAGCTATATTAGTTCAATGTTGTATTAAAAACAATATACCATATGATGTTTTACCTGGAGCAAATGCACTTCTTACAGCATATGCTATGAGTGGATTTAATCATAAAGAGTTTACATTTTTTGGTTTTTTACCACATAAAGCTATAAATAGAAAAGACCCACTAAATAAGATTATGAATAGTCAATTTATAACTATTATGTATGAATCAACTCATAGAATAGAACAATTATTAAAAGAGATAAATGATATTGATAGTAATAAAGAGGTATTTTTAGTAAAAGAGCTTACTAAAATGCACCAAACAACTTATAAAGGTACAATAAAATCTATATTAGAAGATTTTAAAAATATTGATATAAGAGGTGAATGGGTTGTTGTTGTAGATTGTATAAAAAATGAAGGTGGTGAACAAATTTCACTTGAAGATATACAATTATTAAAGCTTCCACCTAAACAAAAAGCAAAATTAATAGCAAAATTAACAGGAAAAAATGTAAAAGATATATATAATTCCTTAATAGATTAATTAAGAAGTACTATAAAATAGGACTTTTATAAGGAAATAATTATTATTATACAAAAATGATACATTTAAGCTTTATTTAAGTGTATTGGTGTCATACTGTTAATAGTTAAATTATTTATCGCCAAACTTATTGTGAAGTAAGGACGGAAAGTTACAGGTCTTTTATGTAAAAGATGGCTGAGCCGCTTAGATTACTCTTCTAGTATTCTAATTAAATTTCCATCAAAATTACTTCTTAATATTTATAAAACTTATGTTAAAATATAATAATATTTTATATGTTTTATGTAGATAAATGTTTAAAATAATAAAACAAAAAGGAAAAATTATGTTAAATTTTTTAAAAAGAAGAATCAAAAGTGAAAAAGGTGCAATGGATAAAATCCTTGTAACATTATTATTAGTTATTGTTGGTATTGGTGCTGTTGTTGGATTAAGTTCATGGATGGGAACTCAATCTGATACAATGAAAGATAAAGCAGCAAGTAGTATTGCAACAGAAGTTGCAAAATAATCTAATATACTTGTCTTATATTAAAATAAGACAAGTATTTAAGGATAAATTATGTTAGATTTTTTAAAAAGAAGATTAAAAAATCAAAAAGGTTCAATGGATACTATAATAGTGTCTTTACTTTTAGTTCTTGCTGGAATCACACTTGTAGCTTCTCTTACAGGATGGCTTAGTACACAAACAGATTCTATTAAAGATAGTGCAGATTCAACATTACAAAAAATAATTGATGAATAAGTATTTTGTTTAGCATTACTTTTTATATATTCTCTGTTCTATTATCTTATACTGATTGTACAAGGTTTAGAGTGCCTAATAAAATATTAGCTCTTATGACTTTATTACTTTTATGTTTTGGATTAATAGAAGACAAAATATATTTGAGTTCTTTTATCGTACCCTCTCTTATTTTAGTATTTTTTATTGCTATGCTATTACTTTTTCCAAAGAGTATTTTAGGTGGTGGTGATATAAAGTATATGATGGTTGTTGGGTTGTTTTTACCGTATGTTATTTTTCCACTTTTTTTACTTGTAACTGGAGTTTTACAAACATTTGTATTACTTTATAAACAAAAAATAAAAAAACGAAGAGTAGCTGCGATGGTTCCTATAATGTTCATATCTGTAATAATCACACAGCTTATTGTTCATTTTGGATTTTATCCTTTATCTAAGTATGCTTAGGTAAAAAGGAGTATCTTATGACACATTCAAATAATTTTATATATAAAAATAACAAAAAAGCATTTATTGACAAAATAATGTTGGGATTTTTCCTTTTCGCAATCATTATGGTATTTATAGGTACCATATCAGATGAACTTCAAGTAAGAAATAAAATACTTGCACTAAAAAAAGTAGCACAAAGTGCATCTTTAAGTGCTACTAAATACTATGCTTCTGAAGATGAAAATACAACAAAAGCAGAAGAGATAGCAAAAGGTATTGTTGCATCAACAGAATTAGGTGCTCAAATTGTAGATTCTTTAACATTTGATTGGGATTTAATAAGTGAACCTAAAAATCTTATTGTTACAATACCATCTTATACTGAAGATTTATTTTGGTTTAGATTATTAGGTTGGAATGAGAAAAAAATAGAAAATATATCATCAAAAGCAAATATAGTAAGTTCAGCAATTGCAATTAATGGTTGTACTCAAACTTATGATGTAGGTCATACATATCAATTAATTTATCAAGAAACAAATATGTTTAATATGACACATAAATTTTCATTTTATAATAGATTTGCAATAAATGCTCAAAATATGTTTAATTTTGATGTTCCTCAATTTATACAGCTAGATACATTTATAGGTCAAGATATAAATGTTGAAGTTTTAGATTGTGATGGTTCAACTAAAGAGATAATACCAGTCCATATAAATAATGGTTCATGTGCTAAAGGTTGTTGTAGTATAAATTTTTTAGGACAATTTTCATTTGGTGGGTGTAATATTATAGCAAATATGATGTGTACTATGTTTGATATGTTTGAAAACTTTACTGATGAGATGTTTAATGATATAATATGGGCAGAGGCTAGTACAGAAAATTGTAATGATGCAAATTTATTTAAAATAAGCTTTACAGTTTTAGATAATAAAGTAGTCCAACTAGAGTATTAAAGGGAAATAAAATGACACTAGATAATTATCAAATAAAGTTAAATGAGCAAAAAGAATTAGATATAAGAGCTGAAGGTTTAGTTGATCTTCTAAAATATTATGTCTTATTTTCAAATATTTCAAATTTATCTTTTTTTGAATATGATTATGAATTAGATAATTATACATATAGTTTTAGTGTTAATAAATCTGATAAAATTGAATTAGAAAATGTTCAAAATGATCATAGTGTTATATTAAAAGAAAATAATATTATATATGGAAAAATTTCTTTTGATAAGATTCCTGAAAAAACTCCTGTTGTGGAAGATTTATTTAAAAAAATAATTCAATTACTAAAAAAGATGTTTGAGTTAAAAAAAGAACTTTTATCTCAAGAAACAAAATTGGAAATATATATAATAAGTGATGAAAAAAGTTTAGATTTTGCAAATAAGTTATTAAATAATCTAGGAATATTAGTAAATGCATCTATTATTTTAGAATCTAGTGTTGTTTCTATAGTAAATAAGCTAAAAGAAAAAACAAAAAAATCTATATTAATATATACAGTAGAAGATGAAAACTTACTAAATATAGATAAAAATATATTAGATACTTTAAATGAATTTTTAATAGTACTTGGACCTAGTGATTATAATTTATCTTTATATTGTGGACATTTAAATGTTTATAAATATTTATCAAAAGAAGAGTTTTTACCTGAACAATTAAAAACAATAATAGAAGAGTTAAAACATAAAGTTCAAAATAAATATATAAATAAAAATAAAATTATAGCAATCTCAGGTATATCTGGAGGAATTGGAACAACTACAATTTCTATGAATATGGCAAGTATATTAGCTAAAAAGAACCCAGATAAAAATATACTTTATGTTGATTTATCTCCTACAAAGGCTATTAGCAATTTATTTTTAGCACAAAATCCATTACCTACTAAGACTATAGTTGATTTAGTAAATAGTAATGAGTTTGAAATAGAACAAAATCTAAAAAATGGATTAGAAAAAGTAAGAGAGAACTTTTATGCAATAAATGGAATTCAAAGACATATTGACTATGACTTTTTAGAACAAGATGTATTTATAGAAAAATTTCTTGATTATCTAGCTAAAATAGGGGATAAATTTAATTTTATTATAATAGATACAGGTCAAGCAAATGCAACAGTACTAAATACTACAATGTATGATATAGCAAATGAATTATGGATATTAACAGAGATGTCGTTACCTCATATCTCAAAACTAAAAACATTTTTTTCATTAATGAAAAGAGCAGGATTAAAAGATAAATTAACATTTTTAGTAAATAGATATGATTCACAAAATGCGATTTCAGTATCAGATGTAACTTCTATACTAAATACAGCAAATGAAGATCATCTAAATTTTGATTTTAAAATACCAAATGATTATGGTACATTAGGACATTGTTGGAATTATTGTGAAATTGCTGCAGTTACACATGCTAAATCACCATTTATTAAAAAATTAGAAAAAATACTTTTAGATAGAAAGTTTTTTGAAGAAGATGGTAGAAAAGAAAAATCATCTTCTTCGTTATTTAAAATATTTAAATCAAAGAAATAAAAAAGAGAAAGTAAAATGAGAAGATTACGAGATATTATTGATGATGAAGAAAATAAAATAGAAATTGATAATAATGAAACAAAAACTATTGTAAATGAAAAACCATCAACAGTTGAAAATCAAACAAAAATAAAATCAGTACAAACTCAAACACAATCAAGTGTATTAAAGTTCCCAGAATTATATACAAATGATGAGTTAATGAATATTGCAATAAAGATAAATGATAATTTTTTATTAAATCTAAAATCAGATAAAAAAATTACAAGAGACTCTTTAGATGAGGTGTTACCTGAATTTATTTTAGCCTTTCCCGAAGTAAATGGTCTAAATAAAAATACATTAGAAGATATAAAACAATTTATTACAAATAATATTATTGGTCTTGGTGTTATTACTACATTATTTGAAATAGCAAAAGATGGATTAAATGATGTTATTGTAAATACAAAAGATTATGTTGATATTATTTATAATGGTAGAACAATTCAAACTCCAATGAAGTTTAGAAGTGAAGAGGAGCTTCGAAAAATAATAGATAAAATGCTAGCTCAAAATAATAGAAAAATAGATGAAGCTCATCCTATTATTTCAAGTAAATTATCTGATGGATCAAGAGTAGAAGTTCAAATACCACCAATTGCTGCAAATAATGGTAGTTGTATTACTATTAGAAAGTTTAATGACTTACCACTTTTATTAGAGATGTTGATTGAATCAGGTCAAATGGATTATAAAATGGCTTATTTTTTAATCAAATTATCAAAAGGTAAATGTAATATTATTGTATCTGGTGGTACATCTAGTGGTAAAACAACATTTTTAAATGCTATTACTAGATTTATTGAAGATAGTGAACAGTTAATGGTAATTGAAGATACAAAAGAGATGCAACCACAAATGCCATGTCATTTAGTTCGTTCTTATGAAGCAAGAATGGCAAATGAAGAAGGAAAGGGTGCTATTTCACTTGATTTTTTACTAAGATCAGCACTTAGATCTAGTCCAAGAAGGATTATAGTTGGGGAGTGTAGAGGTCCTGAAATTGTTGTTATGTTAAATGCTATGAATACTGGACATCCAGGTTCTATGACAACAGTACATGCTGATAATACAAAAGAAGCACTAGTAAGGGTAGAAAATATGTATCTTGAAGCTAGACCAACAGCTTCTATAGGATTTATTAGGTCTCAAATAGTAAGTGCTATTGATGTTATAGTTCAACTTGTAAGATTTCCAGATGGAAGTAGAAAGCTTATTACAATTTCTGAAGTTGAAAAAAGAATGGAAGATAATGGTGTTATTTCATTAAATCATATTTTTAAATTTGAAAGAGATACTTCAGATATGAAAAAAACAAAAGGGGCATTCAAAGTAATAGCAAGTCCAAGTAGAACAATTGATCAAATGAATATGTTTGGAGTAGATATTGATAAAAGAATATTTAGTCCAGATTTTGAGTTTACAAAACAAATGTTAATTGATGAACTTAGAAAAGATTTACCATCAAAAATGTGTGGTTGGAGAGATGAACACTTAGAAGAGTTTTTAAGAAAAGATTCTGCTTTATATCATAAGTGGCCACATTTTCAAGATATTGTAAAAGAGGAATAATTATCGTGGATTATGAACTTATAACACTTCTTTTTATTATAGTGGTACCCATAATAGTTGTATTACTATCTTATTTTTTATATGAATTATATAAAGAAACAAATAAAAAGAATAAAATTATATCAGTATTATCAGATTCATCTCAACAAATAATTGATAATAAAAAGTTCGTAGTAAAAGAAAAAGAAGAGGTTAGTTTTTTGAAAAAAAGATTAAACTATGGTGGGTTTATTTATCCTTTAGCTGAACCTATATTTTTATTTATCTCTGTAGTATTTGGAATGTTAGTTGGATTTTTTTTATATATGGTTATGGGGTCACCAATAGCACTTATTATTGCATCTTTGGTATTTTCATTATTTCCATTTTTATTTCTTTCAAAAATTATAGCAAATAGACAAGAAGAATTTAACTTTGGATTAAAATCTATTATTGATAAAGTTACAAGTATGATGAAAAGTGGTGTTGGATTTGAACAAGCATTTGAAAAGTCTATTGTTACTACTAAATCAAAATTGACTAGAGATATATTTAGTATATATTTAAAAGAAAAAGACTTGCTAGGTGAAGAGGTAGTATTTAATAAGATGTTTAAACTTATAGAATCAAAAGAGTTTAGAATATTTTATTTAGTAATATCAATAGGAAGACAATCTGGTGGTAAGTTTTCAAATACTCTTGAAACATTAAGAAAAACTTTGCAAGATCAAGGAACAATAAAACAAGAAATAACATCATCAACAAAAGAGATAAGAATAGGTACTTATATGATTATAGCACTTACAATTGGTATGTTTATGATGATGGACAATGTCTTTAAAGGTGCTTTAAATGAGCATTTCTTTGGGACATCTGCTGGAAAATTACAAATGTTTTTTATAGTCATATGGGTTGCATTTGGCTTATTTGTAAATACAATGATGACAAAGATTAAGGGCTAATAATGTTATATATAATACTATTTACTCCAGCAGCATTAATACTTACAATACTAGGAATAATGTATTTAATCAAAAGATATAAAAGACAAAAAAATATTGTACTTTTATCAAAACTAGATGTTGCTAGTATTGTAAATCAACAACAAATAACTAAAGTAGATGATAAAAAAAGTTTAAACTTTAAATTAATACAAGCAGGTATTACATTAAAAGAGTATAATGAATCAAAATTTGTATTTGCATTGATTGGTATAATATTAGCTGTTGCATTACCATTATTATTTTCTATGACAGTTGGAATTATAGGTATAATAGTAGGTATAGTATGTATTATTTTTGGTGGACCAATATATATAATGATTGCAAAAGCAGAAAGACAAGAAAAGATAGATAATGATCTTGGTACATTTTTAGATCTTGTAAATGTAATATTAGAAGCAGGTGGAAGTTTGAAAAATGCTTTTCTTACTGTTTCTACAAAAGCAAAAAATATAATAGATGATGAGTTATTAAAAGAGATAGCAATACTTGAATATGAGATGACAAACTATAGTACAAAACAAGCATATCAAAATCTAAAAGATAGAGTAGATAGTGAGTCTATGGGTAAGATTGTTGATTTTCTTATATTAAGTGAGGAAACAGGAATAGGTGTAAAAAATATATTTATGACACAAAGTGCCGAGATGAGACAAGAAAAGTTTTATCAAATAAAAGGTAAAGTAAGTACATTAAATATGTACTTAATGATTGTAATATTTGTATTTATATTACCTGCTGTTGGAGCATTTGTAGTGTTTCCAATGCAATCAGGTGCAATTGCAACTGGATTTTAGAATAAGAAAAAGGAAAAATTATGAAATTTAATAAACAAATAGTAATCATATTAGTTTTAATATCATTATTATTATCATCATTGGGTGGTGGATATTATTATTATAAACAAAATCAAAAATCATTAAAAATAAGCAATCAAGTAAGAACAGTATTTGTTGCAGCTAAAGATATAAAGAAAAATACAAAAATAACTATTAAAGATTTAAAACAAATAAATATTGCTAAAAAGTATATTCTTTCAACTCCTTTATTAAAAAAAGAGATTATTGGTAAGTTTGCAAAAGAAAATATATATAAAAATGATATGTTTAGAAAAGAAAAGCTAGTAAAAACAATACAAGAAGATACAAAGCAAAAAGATAAAGATTTATATAAATATAATAGTTATAATATGGCATATAGTATGTTCCAAAATCCTAATTATTCTGTAAAAAAAGATGAAGTTATAAATATTATTTCAGTATATCCTCTTGACAAAAAGAAAGACAATGCTTCACCAAACTCTGTTCAATATGTAGCTAAACAAATAAGAATTATAGGTTTTTTAATGGATAGTAAAGAAGTAGATAAATCTATGAAAAAAGAAAAAGTTACTACAACAGTAAAAAAGAAAAAAGTAACAAAAACAATTACAAAAAAAGCAGAAGAACTTTTACTTGATATTGATGGAAAAGTATTATTAAGATTAATTGATGATTATAATAGAGGAAATCAATTATGGATGGTAAAAACTCATAAAGTAAAACAAGAAGAGATTATTAATCAAAAAATCAAAAAAGAACCAGTAGCAAAAGAAGTAATAAAGAAAAAAATAGCTTCAAAATCAACTAATTGTAAAAAAGTAAAAAAACATAAAACTTATAAAAAATATAAAAGAATATACCCTGTAATATTATACAAACCTAAAAATAGTTTTAATAGCTTAAAAGCTACTATTCACTATGCTGATAATAAATCTGCAGCTGTTATTAAAAATAAAGTAGTAAAAGTAGATTTAGTTAAAAAATGTGCAAATACACATAACTATGTAATAGGGATAACAAATAATATCCATTTACGAAGAGGTTCATCTACTAGTCATAAGATAATCAGAGTAGTACATAAAAACTATATTATACCTTATTCTGGTATTACTGATAATTCATGGTATTTAACATGTGATGGTATGTATGTACATAGGAGTGAAGTAAAAGTAATCAATAAAGACCTAGTCAAAAGAAAATTGGTGAATTAAAATGAAAACTCTAAATAAAAAAAACTATAAAAAAGCAATTATTGATCAAATAATGCTTTGGTTAGTAGTATTTGTATCTTTTGTTATATTGTTTTTTATAGTTATAGATTATTATAAAGTTGTAAAAGCAAAAGATAACTGTGACACAATGGCTAATTATGCTGTAAGGATGAAAGCATTAGGTAGAGATGATTCAGAAATTGCAGATGGATTAAATAATCTAAAAAGTCCATATTTTGATACTGTTAATGAAGCAGATATAGTATGTACTCAAACAGTGGATACTCAATATAAAGTAAAATTTAAAGTAAATGCTACAATAACAACAACAACATTTAGCAATAAAGAAGTACATAGTTATGCATCAGCATTTAATGAGACACAAGCTTCATCAATAAGTTGTGATCTTACATTAAGAATTAAGGAATAAAAATGTTAAAAAAATTTATAATAATATCAATTTTTTCATTAGCTTTATTAGCTAATAGTTTTTCAAAAAATAATGATACATATATTCAAATAGATAGTAAATCAAGTAATAGTACAATTGTATTAAGTCATAATAAATATAAAATAATTACTTTTGATAAACAAATATCAGATATTAGACTTAGTAACAATAGAGTATTAAGTATAGACTTTGAGGATAATAGTGAAAATCCATTAACTCAAATAAAAGCATTTGGTAAAAATACAGGTATTGTAAATATGTTAATAACATTTGCAGATGATACTACATTACAACTTGGATTTAAAGTTACACGAGATATTACTCAATTAAAAGATATAGTACACTCTATTGCACCAGAAATAGAGCTTGTACAACTTGATAATGCAATTATTTTAAAAGGGAAATCAAAAGATAATAAAATAAAAAATAAAATTATAAAAATGCTTGAAGATTCATTTGAAAAAATAAAAATTGTTGATTTAGTAAAAGTACAAAATCCAGATAAAATGATAAGATTAAAAATGTATGTTGTAGAAATAAACAATAAAAAAGGTGAAATAATAAAAAATAATTGGAGTGTAGGATATAAAAACTATACAAGAAGATATTTACAAGATAAAGAATCTTCTGTAGAACAATCTTTTTTACCTGTACTTGCTAATTCTATAGAAAGTTCAGTAACATTATCTGGTGGATTAACAGCTGGTGCGAATTATTTAGCTGATAGATTTAATACTGGATTAACATTACAATATTTAAAAACAAATGGTGTTGCAAAAGTTTTAGATGAAACTACACTTGTAACACTTGAACATCAAGAATCAAAATTTTTAGCTGGTGGTAATTTATTAATTGAAACAAAAACTACATCTTCTGATGGTCAGCCAATAAGTAATATTGAAAAATTTCCATATGGATTAAATTTAAAAATAAATGTAAAAGATATTGTAAATAATAAATATATAACATTAGAGATTGATACAGTGTCTTCAACTCTTGATATTGCAAATGGTGTAGGGATACTTCCTGCAACAAAAGAAAAATCTATAAAAACAAAAGTAGTTGTTGCAAATAATGCTACTATAGTACTTGGTGGATTAATTAATAATTCAAATTCAAAAGATTATCAAAAAATACCTTTATTAGGTGATATACCTATTATTGGTGCATTATTTAGAAGTAAATCTTTTCAAAAAGGAAATAGTGAATTAGTATTTTTTATAACACCAACAATTGTTGAACCGAATAAAAATAATCAAATAAATAAATTTAAAAATATGAAAAATAGTGTTGTTCCAAGTAAAAAGGTAATAAAAAAAGTTGAGAAAAAAACAACTTTAGAAGAAGAACATGAAAAAAGAGTAAAAGAAATACTTGGAATATAATCAAAATAATATATAGGGAATAAAATATTTGTTCCTTATATAATAAGTAAAAAAATTAAGTTTCTTGATTGTTTTAATTGAAAAGTGCTCCACCCAGATACCTAAACACACCAAAGATAAAGGTTCCTTGCTGTATTCCTACCCTGGGGAGTTGCCTTTAAAGTTGATTGTAAAGGTCTAAGTAAAGCG
>Ga0256828_1001631_pt1 | contig 13803 bp, 22 predicted proteins | sample CV88metaG_FD_185993 | JGI IMG/M metagenome (GOLD analysis project Ga0256828, IMG submission 185993) | Hydrothermal vent microbial communities from East Pacific Rise, Pacific Ocean - CV88 | ecosystem: Environmental > Aquatic > Marine > Hydrothermal vents | place: Pacific Ocean: East Pacific Rise... | reverse complement strand
TACTGCTCTTAGCTCTATTCGTAACGGTACAATGAAAATGAGGGACTTCTCTATTTATCTCAATCAATTAGGTAGAATGGGTGATATGATGCAGCGGGCAGGTATGGAGATGAACCTTGAGAAGATCGCCAACTTTATACATAAAAATGATACAAGTGTAAGAGGCATTGAACCACATAGAGCTAAAGAGTGGGGTATTGATGATGCTTTTGTAAAAGAGTTTAAAAACAAAATCAAATTCAATGAAGATGGAACACTTGCTACAATGAACTCTAAAGAGTGGTCAATTAAGAGTAGAGACAAACTTGCATCTGTATTGAGAGTTATGAACCAACAAATATCACCTGAGACAACTATTGGTGAAACACCTTTGTTCAGTAGAACAACTGATTTAGGTAGAACCTTAACAGGGTTAATCACATACCCTATGATGCAGTTTAACGAGTATGGGCTCAATGACCTTAGACACTTAGACAAAAGAGCAGTCATTCACGCTACAGGTGCTTTTATAGGGTCTTACTTAGGACTTCAAGCCAGATATGCAATACAAGGTAAGGATGTTGATGAAGAGACAGTTATACTCTATGCGATTTTGAATATGCCTCAAGCAGGTATGTATTCATCAATCAAAGGTATGCTCAGTCCGGCTATGTTCTCAGTGGCAAAAGATGCACATAACCTTGTTGCTCCTCAAGAATTGGACATAAGATAATGACTAAAAAAGAAAAACTTAAAAAATTGGATGAGTTGGTACTAGATAAGATGATGAGCATTCTCTCATCACCTGATAGTGATACAAGTGAACTTAAAGACCTTGCTACAGTAACAAACTATCTCAAGGCTAATTCTGTTGTTGAAGAGAAAGAGCGTGATGATGTTACAGATGAAATCAAACGCAAATTAGAAGAGGCTAAAAAGAGAAGAGAGAAAGGAGTATCTAAATAATGGATTTTTCTCAAATGACCCCAAGAGAACAGGTGGATTACTTTTGTTCTGTTGAATGGGGCAATGTGTATGAAGATGATAAATATTTTGAAGATGAATTATTATACGATAACTTTATCGTATTTTATACATATGCCTTTGCACACTTAGGACTACCAAGACCAACACGCTCACAATATGAGATGGCATTGTTCATTATGGATAGTACAAAACCTCACCGTATGGTGATGGCTATGAGGGGTTTATCGAAATCTTTAACCTCTCAAATTTATGTTGTATGGCGTTTGCTCAACGACCCTGATGAGCATATCCTTGTAATGTCTGCAGGTAGAACACGTGCGATTAACTACTCTCAGTTTGTTCAAAAGATGATAAAGATCTTGCCAATTACTAAAATGATGACACCCCGTCACGGTATGGAGAGAACATCTGGAGAGAGTTTCGATGTCGCTGGTGCTTCTGCTTCGGACTCACCATCTGTTTATGCGGTTGGGGCGGCAACTCAAGTAACAGGTTTCCGGGCATCCCTAATCATATACGATGATATTGAAACATCGCAAACAGTTGAGTCTGCTGTCAAAACAGAGGCAATCGACACGTATGCGATGGAGGCTCAGAACCTTTTAATGACGGGTAAAGATGAGTCTATAACACTTTGTACCCCTCACTCAATGAGTTCAATTTATGTCAATTGGATTGATAATAAAGGTTTTAGACCTTTCGTTATTCCTGCATACTATCCTGAGGATGACTCACCTTATTTTGGAGGACTTGCTCCGTTTATAAAAGAACGTATTACTAAAGACCCATCAATTATTGGGCGTGCTGTTGATGACCGTATTAACGATAACTTTTTACAATCTAAAAAACTTCGTATCGGTAAATCGAAATTTAAACTTCAATATATGCTTGATGTTTCTGAGTCTGATGCACTGAGATATCCATTAAAACTTAGTGACTTTATTGTTATGGATGTTGATGATGACTCTGCCCCTTTAAAAGTCATTTACTCATCAATGCCAGATAAAAGACTCTATCAGAAGCACAATGGGTTTGCTAAAGACTATCTTTATACCCCGGCCTATGTTAGTGATGATAGAGCATCATATGACTATCGTATAATGAGTATTGACCCTGCGGGTAAAGGTAAAGATGAGTTGGGTATTAGTATCATCTATCACCTTAACGGTAAACTGTTTATCAAAAAGATTATGGGTCTTCAAGGTGGATATGATGATGAGGTGATGATAAACATTGCAACACTTTGCGAAATACACAAAATTGACACGATAGTTATTGAAGATAACTACGGTGATGGTGCATTTAGAAAAATGTTAGAACCTCATATTTTAAGAAAAAGCCCTAAAACAGAAGTAGAGGGCTTTAAAGTTAAGGGGCAAAAAGAGGTACGTATCATTGAAACACTTGAACCAATACTCAATCAACATAGGATTGTTATTGATAGAGGTGTTTTTATTGATGACCTTAACGCCCCAAGTAGAAACTACTCATTCACACATCAACTATCTCACTTGACTTCTGAGAGAGACTCTCTTATTCACGATGATAGGCTTGATAGTTTAGCGATGGGTGTTGAGTATTTGCTTGAGTGGATGGTCGATGATAGTGAAAAAGGTTATGAGTACCACTTAGAAAAAGAGGCACAAAAAACCATTGAGTTTACACTTCAACACTTTCAAGGTATGAGAAGAGGGCGAACTCATCTTAGCTATGCTAGTGGGTTCTAATCCTCAACCTCTTCGGTATCTATAACCTCTTCGGGTTTAGCCTTAACCTCAATGTGTTGCTTCTCATCATCGACAATCTCACGTATCTCTGTTGCTCCAAGACCTGTAATACGCCCAATGATACCCTCAATGGAGAGTAGGGCTGTAAAGAGTTGGGCTGTATTGTCAATGTTGTACTCCACCTCTGCTCTGTCCTCAACGAACTTGATTGTAACGTGCTTCATACTAAATCTCTTTTAAAAGTTTTGCAATCTCTTCTGTAGCATTAGGGAGATCTTCTTGCTTCATAACTTTACCGTTCTCATCAAGCTTATTGATTTTTAAAGCGTTGATATCTGCAACAATTTTACGTGCATTAGCAATAGTTAAATCTCCAATACCCTCTTCTTTCAATACTCTATACATAAGTGTTAAAGAGTCATCTATCCATTTTTCAAGGTCTGGATTAACTGGTGCAACGTTATATGCGATTTTCATCTTTGTACCATTGTAAACGTACTCTGTATCAATATAAGCATCAAGTCTCTCAGCAGTTGTTGTTGCATCAAAAAACTCTTGTACCTCTTCTTTGAGCATACTTAACTCTAATTCCACGTCCAATTTAAAACCGTTTCTTTTTCTATTAAATTCAATTACATCTATTAACATTTGTTTTCCTTTTTTATAATCTTTCTAATTAACTTTTTCATATAGAAAGTTAATCTGTCTGTCACTTCACGTGACTCCGCCAAAACTTTTTTATCATACTCAACGGGTGTTTGCTTAGCTACAAAACTATTGATGAGATTGAAAATATTTTTACCAAAAACCTTAGTCATATTTTCGTACTCACTATAAGCTAAATTCTCAACCGCATCCCATATGTAAAGACGTTTATTCTCTTTAGAATAGTATTTAACCATACTTGCCCACCCCTCATTAGATATCTCAACGTAGCATTTGCTTTTGGCAGTTGTTGTCTTGCTCAAAAGCGCTTGCTTCAATGCGATAACCGACCCCTTATTTTTCTCACTTGCATCCAATAATCCATCAATAAGAAAGAGGATATACGAAGCAGTGATTATTGCCCGGGCTTCTGATACTTTATCCATTATCCACCTCGTTTATTTTTCTCCAAAAGTTAAGAGCTTTCAGTACAGCGTTAGCACGAACACCATCTCTTTTTCTGAAGTCCACTTCTAAGAGTGTAGCAAGGTGCTTCTCTAAAAGCTCTATGCGCTTGTTAATAACCTCATTTGGGATTAGAGGCACATCAACATCCTCACCATAAAGGTACTCCTGTTGTGACATTTCTATATTGTCTGTTGTTGTGTAAATCTTAGACATTTTATCCCTTTACGATTGATGCACTTCTTTGCACATTATGCTCTCCTACTACGTCATCTATCACCATAGCTACAGCTATCAATAGCGTTGTAAGCATCACTATAAGAGCAATGTTTAGCTCTTTATCTAATTTATCGTTTTTCATTTTAAAATCCTGAGCTAATAATAAGCATAAGAAGCAATGCTCCAACTAACATACCAGTTAAAAATATAATTGAACACATCATTACTCTCCTCTAATCAGTAGTAAGTCATCTCTCATCTCTTCAATGAGCTGTTCAACTAAATCTTTTGATTTAAGTATTTGCCAGTTAGGACATACTTTATTTGTAAACCAGACAGATGCTAAGTCATTATCTTTTATCAGTGCAAATGTGTAGTTACTTATATCTGGATTAAACTCTAAAAACTCACCTCCATTTAGCTCCCAAATACGCTTTTTAACTCTATATTTAGCAGCTCTTAATTCAACTTCTTTTTTAGCTTCCTCTTCTGTCTTGAAAACGTTACCTTGCTTAATAGTGCTTATATCTGTCTCGTATTCCCATACCCTACTATCACTAACATCACCTGCCGGAGTTACATACCAGGCTCTTTCTCCATCTTTTGGAGTCCACCATTCTGGTTTTTCTTTATAAGTTTCCCATTCTGTTTCAAGCCACATTAAATCCATAGGTACGTTCATATCATTTGTACAACAATATCTAAAAGGCATTTTGTACCCACTATCAAAATAACAGTAGTGTTCCTCATCGTTTCCAACTGCATATAGCTTTTCACCTTTGATTAGTCTTTCTGCTAACTCTTCTTTTGTTAAAGTCATTTTACTCTCCTCTAATCAGTAGTAAGTCATCTCTCATCTCTTCAATGAGCTGTTTAACTAAATCATCTGATTTAAGGTATTGCCAATTAGGATGAAACTTAGATAAAGACCAAGTGTCTGCAACCATTAATCCTTCTCGTAACTCAAAAGACCAATTATTACTATCATTTTTAAAACCAATAAACTCACCTCCATTTAGCTCCCAAATACGCTTTTTAACTCTATATTTAGCCTCTCTTAATTCAGCTTCTTTTTTAGCCTCCTCTTTTGTCTTGAAAACGTTACCTTGCCCTATAATTTTTCTGTCTATGCGGTGTGTCCGCATACAACTATCTATGATATCTCCTGTTATAGTTACATACCAAGCTTTTTCTCCATCTTTTGGAGTCCACCATTCTGGTTTTTCTTTATAAGTTTCCCATTCTGTTTCAGACCACGCAGAACTCATAGGTGCTTTAACTCCTCTAATTACGTCATAAAAAACAAATGGTTCATCTTCTGAAGCATCAAAATAACAGTAATGCTTAGTGACATACTCAACTGCATATAGCTTCTCACCTGCCATTAATTTTTTAATCAGCTCTTCTTTTGTTAATTTCATAATATTTCCTCCTAATTTCCATAAAGCGCACTAAGCACTATAAATGTTAGCATTCCAGCTAAAAATCCTATAATAATTGTTTCTATACAATCGTATTTGTTATACATTTTTAACCCTTTAAATGATGGGGCTTTTGATGTCATCTTTAAAAAGATATTTAACCTCATCTGGGAGCACGCTATACATTTCAAGGGCCACCTCTCTAATCATAAAGTGAGCGCTCTTATCTGTTCTTAGTGCAAGGAAGTTTTTAAGTGAACGTGCATTGAACTTAGCCACCCAACGATATTGATACGCTTGAGGCAACAAAAGTGACGTTAATTCGTTACTCTTCCCTGCTTCGATATGCTCTAAAATAATGTCCTTGAGCTCTTCAAGTGTTGTGTCAATATCCACATCACCTGTCTTCTCAAACACCAATTCACCTTTGTTTAATGTATATCTGCTAGACTTACACGCATAAGATGCAACACGATGACGACTCATTTCCAAGAGTACCTTTGTGCTTGCTTCAATTTCAAAAATAAATTCTGCGAACTCAAGCACGCTAGAGTGCTTGAGTTTTAGAGCAACTTTTTCAATACGTTTCTTTTGAGCATCAAGGTTGTTATAACAACCTTTCCCATAACACTCGCCTATAGCCCAATCAACATAGTCTAACGTTGGTTTGTTTATAAGTTTAACGGTCATTGCTTCTCCTTTTAAGTAACTTCTTTTTTTCGATAACTCCTAAATCAACTGCATCTATCATTGCATCATAACTATCGTATAATCTTGAGAACACATATGCTCCCGTGATAGTTTGACAATTCAAGGCAGTAGGTACAGTGTTATAGATACCCATAAACTCATCACCGCCAATGTGGAAAATCAATCCTCCCTTGTCACGATGCACGAGGCAGTTTGCAGTCTCCTTTAGGAGTGCATCACCTGCACTGTATCCTTGCTCACGATTAACCTTGTGTAAACCGTTTACGTCATACATAGCTAAGTAAAACGGCTCACGACCCTCATACTTCTTTTTTAACGTATCCATAAAATCGTGACGACCATATAAACCTGTCACGTAGTTTCTACGATAAAACTCTAATTGTTGTCTTAGTGTTTCCACTTCATTTATACAACTCATAACTACACCTTTAAATCTAAATTTATATGTGTATTTCTACACTTCTCTAAAGCATCTGATAGATACTTCGCATTTACTACTAACTCATTGTTACTCTCATTTAATTTTCATTTTTTACCCTTTTTTAAGTTCTGCTTTTGCAACTCTTTTAGCTGCTGAAGAGTTTACCATAACTATGTCTCTTGCTTTAAACCACTCTTGTAGAGTAAAGAGAGAGGTAGGCCCATATGTACTTATACTGATTATATATGCTTCTTTAAGTGTCATTAGTTCTCCTTTATTACTGTTAGGAATTTTACAACAAATGTAATCCCATCTTTGCGAAATCTCTCACCTTTTATTCTTACTATTGTCCTTTGGTCTCCTTGTACTCTGCCCAGGTGTAGCCACTATCTGATACTACATTTATCTCAACTCTCTTACCTATGAGTCTTCTCCAATCAGCAGGTATCCACTTAGCATATTTATGATATGTTGTATTGTCTATATATAATTTATCATCATCCGTGATGATGAGATACATAGGTATCGTCCAATTACCTCTTAAGCTACTTCCTGGCACTCTTATTACATTCTTAATCGTTATTTCCATTGTTTATCCTTATATATTATTTTTAAAGTGGAGCAGATTAACTGCTCTTAGAACTGATGTCTTTCTTTAGCTCCTCTCGCAGCTCATATCTTCTCTCCATATTCAAACTCAGCGATGAGCTCTAAATATTTTTTAGCTTTTTTAAGATCTTCAATCCCGTTTTTATCGCGGAAGCGTGTAACGTATTTGATAACGTTTCCAGAATTGAAATCCAACTTGTTCCTATGACAATACTCCGCAGGCGTTATCTCAAATTTGAGATAATGTTCGGGTTCAATATTGTCACTCATAACTATTTCTCGAATACTTTTTTGTATTCTGCTTCTACAACACGTTTTAATATTGTTCTCATTGCACGCTGTTCAAACTCTGCGATAGCTTTCAATTTCTCTCTAACGTCCGGTGTTGTAGATATGTGTGTTTCTTTTAATTTTTTTGCCATTATTTATCCTTTAAATGTGTCTTTTACTTCTTCCAATGAGTCGGAAACGATGGCAGTACCACCACTGTCCCTAATCATTTTTAAATGCAGTTTCTGCAACTCTGTTACGTTTTTCTTTTTGCCTGTTGCTTTAACCTCAATTGCACAAAACTTTCCATCTTTACAAAATAGAATATCTGGTACACCTGATTTATTAGCAACAACAACTTTAACAACGTAATACCCTTTACCCTCAAGATACTTGATAATTTCTTTTTGTATCTTTTTTTCTGGTTGTTTACCGTCCATATTATACCACCTTTAACTTAAGTTCTATTAATGTTCACGTCTATCTTTTAGCCAGATGTAAAACCAAGTGGCTTGAATGAACGTGTTTGCGATTACGTATAAACGATAATCTGTTAAAATATCCATCATTTTAGTACCTCCAATAAATTTGATTGAACAATGTCCTTTTTGGAAAGAGTTTTCATTAGCTTATACTCAACCTCACCAACGGCTAAATGAATGACCTTTACAGGTTTCGTTTGCCCCTGTCTATGAAGTCTAGCGTTTAGCTGTTGATAATACTCTAAAGACCAAGTAAATCCATACCAAACTATAGTGTTACCTCCTTTTTGTAGATTTAATCCGTGTCCCGTTGATTGAGGATGACCCAAAAGCATTTTAATCTCGCCCCTGTTCCATTTCTCAATGGCTTCTCCACCTTTATCTATTGCTACAGCCTGGGGAAAATGTTTTAGTATCTGCTCCAATTCGTGCTTATAGTTATAGGCTATAAAGAGGTTCTCATTTGGATTATCTTCTATAACCTCTTTGAGCATTTCAATTTTAAGATCGTGTATATGGTGCACGTTTCCATCTTCATCATAAACATTACCACTACAAAACTGAAGCAGCTTATTGCTCAATGTTGCAGCGTTTAGAGCCGTAATTTTCTCCTCAGCCTTGATATTCAAGAGCATCTCTTTTTCAAATTTTTTGTATGTTTTTAGAAGCTCACCTTTCAATGGTGCTTCCATAACCACATCAATTCTTTCTGGTAATTCAAGATAGTCTTTAGCATCCATACTCAATACAATATCTTTTATCTTCTCTTCAATACGCTTCATAGCCCCTGTTGCAATTTCGTAGTTATAACCCATAAAATCACGCACAAAATATTTCTGTCTATACATTGTGATAGTACGCCCTAAACGTTCTCCACCATCCAATAGGTATATTTGACTCCATAAGTCCATATAGCCATTTGGTGCAGGTGTTCCCGTTAAAAGTACGGTATAGTTAATTTTATGGATAACTTTTTTAAGAGCTTTAAATCGTTGTGAAGCGTGAGACTTGAAGGATGATGACTCATCTATTACCATCATATCAAAATCCCACTTCTTTCCCAAATGCTCAACTAAGGCTTTGACATTTTCTCTATTGATAAGATAAACATCCGCTCGTTTTTGAAGCCCTTTAAGCATATTAGCTTTACCACCACTAAGGTTTGAGAATGTAAGTATCTTTGTGTGCTCCCAATTAGCAGCCTCCTGCTCCCATACAGAGTTACAAACCCTTAGGGGTGCAACAATTAGAACCTTATTTACTATGAACTTATCGTACATTAGCTCCTCAATGGCTGTCAATGTGGTTACGGTCTTTCCTAAACCTAAATCTAAGAACAGAGCCACATTTCTTTTTTCTAAAATAAAATTTACAGCCCTCTTTTGATAGGGGTGCAAGAGTTCTTTTTTCAACATAGGTTATCCTTTACCTTTTTAATCCACAATCTAACACGCCTATCACTATTGATTACGTGTTCACGTTTGTCAATACGTTTCTCCATACGTTCCAACACATCATCAATATCATAATGTACCGCAGTAATAATGCGGTCTCCACTATTGAACTGAGTGTTTGGCAAGCGTATAGTTCTATAGACTTTTTTAACACCTAAGCGAACAGCCTTATTGATTAGTGTATCTGCTGCCCGTGCTCCGATAATCTCTTTTAATATATGGCGATTAACAAGTTTCATAATTCACTCCTAAATCATTTAGTTTACTCTTAGCCTCATTGATGTACCAATCATAGTCAAGGTCGTTAGGAATATTGTCCGTTAAGTTCATCATAGGTTTAACACCTTTCCCCTCAGCTGTTTTCGGTACTAAGTTTCCATTGGTTGAATAGTGAATTGAACTTCCCTCAAGGGAGTAGTACCATCTAACCATTTTGCCAAGATATTCACCTCTCCACTCTGCTCCGCCTTTAACCGTTCTAGCGGATACGAACTCATTGATATCGGGGCACGTGGTGATAGTCTCTTCAAGTGGTGTCCCGACACGTATGAACTCTCTAATGGCTTTAAAAACAATAGGGGTACTTCGACCCTTACTGAGTGTTGTTTCTGCATAGAGCCCTTTTGCTTTAACCTTGTCTCCATACTTAGCGATATAGTTGTTTACATCCTTAGCATAAAGCCCGTCATAGATACCGTGCTCCATCTCATAACCTGTAACTAACTCCAAGTCAAAGATAATAGCCTCAGCAAGATCTTGTTTCTCTCTAGGACAAAAGTATTCAAGACCGTCTGTATTGGCAGATACGACCTCAATCCCCCGGGCTTCTAACTCTTCAATAAGCATCAACAGAGTTAGCTGTCCCGTGATTGTTGTCCTTATCAATAAATCTGGTGAATAAACTTTAGAATATTTGCTCCCAAATTTCCCAAATAGGCCATTGATCGTAATCTTTAGTGAGTCGGCTATAACTTTATTTCCCTCTGCCTTAGCCTTTAATCGAGTTTCTACAATTCTACGATAAACATCCAAGAAGTCTTTACCAATATGTTCCGGGTAAAGCTCATTATTGAGAATGATAAAAGGGTAAAAACTTGCAAAATCGGCATTTCTCATTACGTGTGTGTCATTACTCTCATAAACGATGCTTTTTTCTTGAGAGTGAAGACCTCCAATACCCATTTTATAAGTAGTTTTTCCAATGATAATTTTTTTATTGGAGAGTTCTTTAGGCATTTTTACAGAACCATTTGTAGCTAATTCAAAATCAGTACTCTTGACTAGCTCCAAAACCTCATTGAGTTGAGGGCTTTTAAAATGTATGTAATCTGGGGCAACGTATTTCGCCTTATAGCTTGAGGAGTACTTAGGTTTGAAGATATTCTTTTTTGAGTGTTTATAAATCTCTGAGACCATAATTGTCTCTGCAATTTGTGCATCGGACTTGCTTCTTAAATCCAAACCATACTCTTTACCCATTGCCAAGCGTAGCTCTATGCGGTCTTTAATTGCCTCATATAAATCTATTGTCACATCAACATCGTTGATACAATAGCTTTTAAGCCCTTTCACGGCATCTTTATCAATCTTTTGATGTGGGTCAAGGTAGAACTCTTGTAAACGCTTAGAGCCTATTCTAGTACCGTAGTTTTTTAAGGAAATCATTACAGCTGGTGCAGGTTCTTTCAAGTCGAAATGGTCATAATTTGAATTATGCTCAAAACCTAAATTGTTGTAAGTCATCCAATGTGGTACAGAGTTTTCAACAATGTTTTTAGAGAGTTTATAAATCTCATTACAAGTTGCTCCCTTTAGAGCATATTCAACTATAGGCATATCATAGTTTAAAGAGTTAAACCCGAAAGAGGTGTACTTTTTAAGCATATGATTTATCCTGTTTCGTTGTTCTCTTGATAATGTTGCATCATCTCCAAACATATCAATAATCAACTCTTTACCCGTTTCAACACCTTTAAATACAATGAGAAAATAATTGGGTAAAACCTCAATATCAAACGCTATTAATTTTTTCATAGGAGATCCTTTTTAGTCGGAAAGACTTTATTTAGAGTCCAAGCTCTATACAACCCACTAATAGTGGGCTGTAAGAGATAGGTTATATAAAATAATAAAAGGAGGTAGTGAATAAAGAACTAAGAAAAACACCAACCAGATAAGTACTTTTATTTTTGCTTTAAAAGCGGGGAATAAAGTATAAAACCCCTGTAAGCCTCTTAAAACCGAACAATTCACGAAAAAAGTTTTAAGAGACTTACAGGGACTTTATTAGATTAGGGCTAAGCCCTAATCTTAAAATTCATCATCTTCATCAATTTCATCGAAGTCATCTTCGGATGCAACTTTCGCCCCATCTCCAAATGGTTCTCCGTCTTTGACGAACTGCACACCTAAAAGGTTAGCATTGACACGTTTTCCATACGAGTTATTTTGAAACCATAACTCAATAACACCGTTCACATAACAACCAGCATAGATGATGTCATCATCTTCAACGATAGGCGTTTTGTCACGATTTACAACTGTTGGACGTTTAGAGTTTGAAGCTTTAACAGCCCAATGACCTGCATAACCGTCATACTCAATTTCATCACCATCTTTGATACAAAGTTTATCACTTGATACTTTTGCTTTGTTAGCTTTTTTAAGCTCTTCAATCCCATCCATAATTGCTTGATAAGTTTTCTTATCAGATTTTGGGATAAGGAACGTTGCTTCATATTTCCCATCTTGACCATTGAAGACCGCTTTTTTAAACAGACTCGGGAACGATAAACGTGCATTTTTAATTTTGATTTTTTTAGCCATAATTTTATCCTTTTAGCTTTTTTATTTTTTAGGTTTTATCCTTTTATTGTTTTGAACTGTATCAGGGAACAAGTTTTAAAATTATACGGTAAGACCACTTACCGTACGCTTAATCTAACTCATCAAATTGACATACTGTCCCATTGATTGGTTTTCTCTTATCTGATAAAGGGGCAAGGGTTGGTTTACCCTCCGGTTTTACAATGAATTTCTCAATGTATTTTTTACTTTTATCATCAAGAGCTTTAAGTGCTTGAGTTGGTGTAATGATGGTTTGTTTATACGTCCCATCACGTTTGAGTTTGCGCAATAAGTATTTTTCAATCTTATCAAACTCCGACTTATCCCAAGCCCTTCTAGTTTGAGACTCTACAATTTTATAACCCTCAATCACCTCACCGTTTTGTAGCTTATTGAGTGCTTCATCCTCTACGGCTTTGATGAATGAGATTATTAAATCTTTGTTATCAAGTATCTTCTTGATATGCTCATTACTAATGAGATTGGCTTTACCCTCAATCTCTTCTAAATCATCAAAGTCACCTTTAACAACCTCTTCACTAAATTGTGCAAGTGCTTCACAGTTAGCTTGATGAGGACACCATTTACACGCTCTAGGTGTAGGGTTAAATTCAGCCTCATCACTTAGAGCTTTTTGTGCTTGCTTTTTAGCAAACTCTTCAAACTCTAAGAGATCCTCAACACTACAACTCCAAGAGCTAATATTTCCTGCTCTGGTTTGTACGATATGAAGCGTTACCTCTTCGATAAAAGAGAGGTGTTTCAACTTATGATATGCCCCTAAAGCATAAAGCATAAGCTGGGTATTGTTTTCGGCTGATACAATATTGTGCCCGGTTTTTAAATCCACTACGTGAAGAACATCATCATTTAAAATGGTTGCATCGGATGTTCCGAAAGTATCTGGAGCAATGAAAGAGAGGTCTAGTTTCTCCTCAATCAATACGACACTATCCTCGTTGATATACTCACGAACATAGTTTGCATAATCAAGAGCTACCTCTAACATCTCCTCATCAACTTCAAACGCCTCTTGACCATCTTCGCAAAGAACATCACCGACGTTTATCGTCTCACCCTTTAAGAGCTGCTCCCCTATGTAGTGTACTTGAGTACCCCACTCACTCGCAGCGTTGCTAGTATTCTCATACTCAGCACAAGCTTTGATTGATGCAGGGCAGTCAAGCCATCTTGAGGAGCTGCTAGGGCTTAAACTAGCGTGCTTCATTTTTAATCTTCTTTCACAAATGTTTTAAAGATTGTTGCCATAGCTGCAATACCGTTACTCTCTACTAAACGTTTACGCAGTTTAACTAAAAACATTTCCTCAACACGCTCAGGTTCTACTGAATAAACAGCGTCAAACATTTTCAGCTCATTCTCAAGAGCCTGTTTACTCAGAGAGATAAACTCTTCACGCTGCTTATTGGTTTTTTCAGTTTTTTCAGGTTTTTCAGTTTCTCCATTGACAAAACCCTCAATGGCAGTATTGAATTTTTCAATCTCTTTTTGAACAAACTTTTCAAACTCATTTTTATTTAAATTTTCAGGGAGTTTCCCCTCGAT